>Ga0209467_1000289_pt1 | contig 82720 bp, 59 predicted proteins | sample Higcelwee11metaG_FD_187175 | JGI IMG/M metagenome (GOLD analysis project Ga0209467, IMG submission 187175) | Freshwater pond sediment microbial communities from the University of Edinburgh, under environmental carbon perturbations - High... | ecosystem: Environmental > Aquatic > Freshwater >...
AGATTGATACTCAAAAACAATCCTTGAGCACTGGTGTTCTCTTCATATCGTGCCATGCTTACCTCTTGCGTAACAGTTAAAGATAATCATATGATTTGTCCATTAATTATACTTTTCCGACAAGCAAACGAGACAAAAGAAAGCGGCAAAACCGGGTAAAGGGCGTGGAACGCCCTTTGATATTATTGCATGATCCATGCAAATAATGGAAACCAAAGGCGAAGCCTTTGAAAATAAAGCATGGAACACGGGCACGCCCTGATCTGTGTATATCAAAATAAGCGTGGAAATAATTAAATCTTATTTCTTTCTGAAAAAAATAATTTCAGAGCCTGTCACACTGCTTATTCCTGTATAAAGAAAAACCGCTGCGAAAAGAATCTGCAGAACGATTGCAAATATAACGTTTGTAAATATTTTAAGTCCGTCAACCGCGTTTATAACTAAGTCTTCAGGCGCCGGAAGAAGATAAGCTGCTGCGATGCATATTATTATGGATAGAAAACTCATAACCTGATAAGCTGAAAATTTTCCTGCGCCTCTGAAATCCGCTCTGAAAAATTCTGAAATTATTCTCCATACGAAAGCTGTAATAATTGAAAACATAAATGCTGTTTTAAAATGCCCCGCGAGAAACATCCACGCTGAAATAATGCCTGCCGAGGAATAAATGACTGCAGTAATGTTTTGAATAGGGAAAAGTTTTTTTCCTTCATAGCCGCTCTCGTATGAAGCCTTTTTCAATTTGCCGTAAAACCGCACCGCAAAATGTGATAACAGAGCTTTGACGGGTTTACTGTATTTTTTGAGAGGCTTTCCGTAACAGCATCCGAAGCTTAAACAGCTCAGGCGGCCGATACCTTCTCCAATGAGATATGCACATCCGATCGCGGCAAGAAGAGGCATTATTGATTCGATGTTTCCATCGCCTGAAAATTTTAGTGCTGCGTAAGCAGAAAAAGGAGCTGCAGTTACAGCCGCGAAAGCTGCCCCGCCTACAGTGATTGTGCCTTTTCTTTTTTCAACAGTATATGCGATGATCTTTGAAGCAGGAAGAGCAACTAAGAGAATGCTTCCTGCAAAAATCAGGCATGTTTCGAGTGCAAAGCCGTATGCAGAAGAAAGCGTACAGAAAAGTGCGGTTGAAACAGCTACGGATAGGGCGGTGATTAATCCGTACCATGTAAGATTTCGTGCGTGGACATGATCAGTTTTTTTCTTTTTTCGTGTCGGAAGAGCAGCTATAAACTGAAAACGTTCACCAGGCAGAAAAATAAAACCCGCAGTTAAAATCACCGCGAGAGAAGCTGAAAGTGAAATGAGAAAATATAAGTTTGAATTCATAATGTTCTTCCTATTTCGCTTCTGAGCGCGACTTCCGTCTCGACGAGAGGTTCGCCGAAACCTTCTGAATAACGGCTCTGAGCGTCTTTTCTTTTTAAATTTAATTTGATGTCATTTGAAAAATCCATTCGGTCTTTTTCAAAAAGAAGAATGTCGACAGAGCTTCCGGGATGATAAACCGATTTGGGTGCGCCCTTTTCAACAAACATTCCTTTTTGAATGATGCTTGGGTTGTCATAATATTTACTGCTGTATCTCTGTTCGATTCCGCCTATCATAAGAGCCGCGACTTCAAACATCGCAACGAATCCGCAGTTTGTACCGCCGTCAACATCTGTATCGATAATTGTAACAGCGCGGCGGTTCTTTGAATAAGGAGTCACTTCTGCTATTACAGCAGATGGGTTGCATGAATGACATGAGCCGTCGAACTCATAGTAGTCAGCGATTTTTCCTGAAACAGGAAAATGGTTCCAGTGGTATTTGTCGGGGGTTAATCTGAAAACTGCGTATGAACCGTCCCTGAATTTTGATACCCAATTTTCCTTATGTGCCCCGAGCAGTTCATCATAGGAGAAAAACTTTTCTTTAACAAAAATATCTTTGTTTTTGGAAAGATTTCCTGCGAGCATGCGTGAATCCGCCGGAGATACAATCGTACACTTGTCGGAGTTCATCGGGCGGCATTCCCAATATTTTATTTTGCGTTCGAATATCTGTCTTGGTGTTTTGAGTTTTTGAATTTCAAGACATTCTTCGATGCCGATACCAAGTTCTTTGACGAATGATTTCGCTCCGGTGAAAAGTCCTCCGCACGGGATGTCGTAGACCGTGAAAGCTATTAGCGAAGACATCCTGGGTGAAGTCAGAAGATTGAAGGCAAACGGTGATTTCTCGCGTACATCCGAATATATGCTGTTTATTAATTTATCGTGAAAGATTTTCTCGGTGACCACTTTCGAACTTCTTCTGTCGATATACTGGTGAATCATGAATCTGAATCTCCTTCTGTTTGATTATGCTGTGCTCTTTAATAATTGATATTGTCAGTGAAAGAATTCTCATAAGATTTTCATTTTCGCCGCATGATACAGTATCAGAAATAATCTTTTCAATTAAACCCGATATGTATTCCTTGCATGAGTTATTTCCCACTGCTTCGCTTATTGCTGATCTTTGTTCTTCGGATATTTCGGAAGAATCAATTCTGTCCGCATATTCCTTCATTACATCAAGAGCTTCTCTGATGTTTTTATCACGGAGGTCGGTTCTGTAATGTTTTTCGGCTTTTGAGTTAAACTCTTCGGCGCTGAAGCGCATGGGATTTTTGTGGTTTCCGGAAATGCCGCGCATGAGCCTTCCGTGCGTATCATTTAATCCGTGTATTCTTGATGATAATCGATCGAGGAGTTTTTCTGCATTAAGCGATTTTACGAGAGCCTGATCGCTTCTGAGCATTTTGAGCAGAGAAAGTCTGTAATCGTGAATTCTTACATGATGATAGCCTTTATAGCGTTTGCTTGGACGTATTTTTTCCGCGAGAGAAAGAATGCTGTGCATGAAATTGCTGGGATTTTTTTCACGGATGTTAACAGTTTTAAGTCCGATTGCTGAAGAAAAGAAAATGTGACGCCGTTCGCTTTCAGTAACCGGATCGTCAGGAATACTTTCGTGAGTGATTGTGCCTTTGAGAACTTTGGAGTAGGCGAATGCTGTGATGAGCTGTTGAAGATCTGCGGCATCACTCATATCCTCAATGATGGAATCAAACTGGCTGTAGAATCTCCCTTCAAAACCGGTGAATCCCATCTGGCGGTGCTCGCGCAGTTTGAAAGGAAGATACATCGACATTCGTTTATCGAATATACCGAGATCAGAAAGATCGGCGCGAAGAAGAGTGTCGTTTCCGACTTTGCCGTTAAGAGCAGGGCTTTCAGGTGTGCTCATAAGTGCAACCAGATAATCCGTCAGGCGCGCATCGGGAACGATGTCGCCTTTGAAGCGGAATATTGATGCCCAGATTTTTTCATACCATGAAGGGCCGTAAGGCAGAAGCGGTCTTCCGAAAAATTCGACACCGGCTTTTTTGATCCATCTGCGCCAGATCATACGCAGATGAGTGTAGTCGAGTTCGTGTGACAGAAAACCTATCAGAGCTTCGGGTCTGAAGTCGTTATAATCCAGGCGCAAAGGTGATGAACTGTAAAGAGGTGTGAACAGCGGCAGAAAATGTTCGAAGATTTTTATGGTAAGATCTCCCGCACTTTTTTCGAGTGCCGAATTATAACAGCCGGAATCTGCGAGTTCAGAAAGCATAATGCTTCCAGTGCTGATGTGTGTGCCGTTATTTGCGAGAGAGGTATTCGAAATTGTGTCGAGTTTCACGAGAGACTGCGAGATTACACCCGCTTCTTTAAGCTTGAAGACAGAGTTGAGATGACTGCGCGACAAGACCTGATGACATAGATGCATGTATTCGTGTTTTACATATCCGTTATCCCATCCCGAAAGGCACGGACTCATGAACAGTTCTCGGTAAAATGAATCAGAAATTAGGCTGTTTAGTTTCCGCATGCGCATAGGTGTTGACGGCGCAAAATACAGAATAAGTTTCTGACCCAGAGCCTCCAGAGAGAAATTTCTGTTTGCGTACATTACGGCAAACTGCGACAGAAGATAACGAAGCAGTGTTTCTTCAGCGAGAATTTTCCCTGCGCTTTTCTGATTCTCTGCGCTTACCGGAAAAAAAGAAAAAGTTTCGGGAGAAGAATTGTCGTTCAAAAAATGCCTGCAGATGAATTCGGAAGCTTTATTAAGCGCGGAGTTTTCTGTATCAAGAGCATCTGCAATTGCAATTTTTATCAGGTAGCTCGCCGGAATTCTGATCCAGCGTTCGCCGTTTTTTTCAAAAAAGAAGCGGTTGACATCAGGGCGGAGAGGACTTGAAGGATTCGATTTGTCGAGTGCCATGTCGCGCATGACAAGCCGCATAGTAGAAGCTTTCAGTCTTGAAGAAGGAAAACGCACCCAACTGTTTTCCCAAACGCGTTCGTGATTGCTTTCTAGAAAATCATCGATTCTAAACGCGTTTCGTTTTGCTATGTCGCCCGAACGCACTCTGCGTGAAATATTCGAATAGTAGTTGGATGTTTTAATTGATAAAGGGAGATCAGTGTCTGATTCGTTGCCGCAGACAGCCGTCTGATATTCATTTTCGGCGCCGTGAGTCGTGTCCTTGTTCGAGAAGGGTATTGCGGCGTACCATTGATCACCGTTCAGAGATGAAATGCCGAGAATATCCTGCAAAATTCTGATGTCGGCTCTTTCCGAAGAATGAAAAACGGAATTATCTTTATCCAGCGACTTGCTCATTTAATCCGCCTTGAACGTGATGACGGCACAAGCCGCTGTATGGAATGTGACAAGAAAAGGTTAATTTATTATGAGGAAAATGCGTGATTAATTTAAAGATGTTAAGAAATGAAAGGTTAAAGGATACGACTTTTTAAAAGTTATCATTAATGGGTATAATTAAGGAATTATTCAAAAACCGGAACATAGACATGACAACAGATGTTTCTCTATATAAACACCAGTGCTGCTTTTGAGGATATCAAGCTATTTGATTTTTGTAGTAATGATGCAGTCGTCACAGAATTATGCGGCACATGAGCTCTGTTTGATATAAATTGCTGTTGACAAGTGAAATAAAAATATTACAATGTAATTACATTGGTCAGGGAGATGTTATGACGGCAAAAATCATTTCTATAGGAAACTCAAAAGGAATCAGGATTCCTAATAATATCTTAAAATCCCTTGATATGGTTTCTGAAGTCGATATAATTGTGAATGAAGAGAAAAGGGAGTTGTTGCTGCGGCCTGTCAAAAATTCCAGGAAAGGATGGGATAAGGCTTTTAAAAAAATGAATGAAAGTGATGAAGATCAATTGCTGATTAATGAATCAATTGATTTAGATGATAAAGATTGGAAGTGGTGATTTTTTCGTGAATCTCTCTCAATATGATATTTTTTTAATAAACTTAGATCCAGTTATCGGTTCAGAAATCAGAAAGCCCCGGCCATGTGTAGTTATTTCTCCAAACGAAATGAATGACAATATTAGAACAGTTATTATTGCTCCAATGACAACGAAATCACATAGATATCCAACCAGAATTCCGTTGAATTTTTCAGGAAAAAAGGGATGGATAGTTCTGGATCAGATAAGAACAATTGATAAAAGCAGAATAATCAAACCACTTGGCAAATTGTCCCCGGCTTTAGTCAGAGAAATCAAGGAAGTAATTAAAGAGATGTTTGTTGATTGAAGTTCAAGAAAGTATAAGACCGATTCCTATTTGTTTTTTCTTCTTTTAATTAAAAAAAATGATGTTTATTTCGCTGCGTTCGTTATTATATAAATGCAAATCTTCAAGGAGGATTTATGTCATTTTATGATTTGGAATTCAATGACTCCAGGGGCAACAGAATTCAAATGAAACAGTTTGAAGGAAAAGTTCTTCTGATTGTCAATACTGCGACTAAGTGCGGGTTAGCTCCGCAATTTAATGAGCTAGAAAAACTCTATCAGAAATATAAAAATGATAATTTTACCGTCATCGGTTTTCCGTGTAATCAGTTCGCGCATCAGGAGCCTGAAACAAATGAAACCATGGTCGAGACTTGTAAAATAAATTTTGGTGTTACTTTTCTTTTGTCGGAAAAAATTTCCGTAAACGGAAAGGATACACATTCTGTTTTCGCTTATCTGAAGCAGAATTCAAAAAGCGGAATCTTCGGCAAAAAAATTAAATGGAATTTCACCAAGTTTCTAATTTCTTCTGACGGAAAAACAATTAAAAGGTATTCTCCTGCGACAAATCCGTCAAAGATTGAAAATGATATAGTTGCTTTGTTGAAGTGAAATGAAAAAGATAGCTGTACTTAAAATGAGTAGTTTGAAGAAATAAAGAACTACATGTTATTTAAAACAATGCTCTATGCCGATTGATAATCAAAGAGGTAAAATGATCAAAAGAACAGCTTTCGTGCTGATGATTTTTTCGTCGGTGACAATTGTCATTTCACTTCTGGTTTTTTCTGTTAAAGTGTATTCCATCACTGACCTGCTTATTCATAAAGAACGACATATAAAATCAGAAGTAAATGAAACTATATATCAGAAAGGATTCAGTGAAGGTTTCTATTTCGGTACATTATATGTGGATATTTCTTTCATACTCGTATTGGTTCTGATCATTGTAAATAATATAAATATTTCGGTAAGAATTTATAATTATTTGCAGAAAAATAATATAGCGCAATTAAAAAAATCATTAAAACTGTCGAGCATTCCAATAATAACTCCTTTATTGATGGCAGGTATTCCATTAGCCGTATTTTTAAAGTATTTAATAAAAAAAAGTGAATTGAAAGCGGCAAAGTAATTAGTCTGGTTGAATTTCTATTGACCAGAGGTAATGTTTAATTGTTAATTCGATACATCTTTATGCCATAATCCGTGCACGAGTGCGTTATATGAATTATAGAAGAAGCCTTTTAAAATCAGCGGCGTTTTTTGAGCGTCGCTGATTTTGTCTTCATGCAACAGGAGATTGCAATAAAAGGCATCGCAGGAAGCCTTATGTTGTATTCCGACACTCGTAAAAATCGGCAAAACCGTTCTTCATTTTTCATGTTGACATTTTGCATGTTGACTTATAAAAACTTTTAGTCATTGAAAATAAATTCTGATTGCTGGTTTATTGTCCGGTTTTTGTTGGTATAATAGAAAAGTAACTTTTGCAAGAATTATGAGACAAACAGTTAATTCGGGAGAAAATTATGGATAAATGTATGATTAAAAAAAATATTATTTGCATGCTGTTTGTGTTTCTTTCGGTTGTGCAATTATTTCCGCAAGAGTCAGGAAGCGGAGATATAGATTCTGCTGTAAAAACATTAAGAAAAATAGATGTAGATAGTTTAACAGAAGAAGAGAAAAATAATAAATCCGCTGAAATTGATAAATCATGGGAAGTTCTGCAGTCATCAGGAGATGTGGGATTAAAAAGAATAAAGAAAGAATTGGATTTAATTGAAAAAACAAAAGAGTCGGATGATTTTTTTAAATTAAACGCTTCTGTTCTTTTGTGGAATATTGGAAAAACCTCAGAAGTACCGATTATCGCAAAAATATGGGAGAATACTTCTTTTGCGGCAAATTACAGGTATGTATTTTATACTGCTTTTGATGCAGCGCGGACTCAGAATGAAAAAGTGATACCAATGCTTAAATCCGTTCTGAAAGATAATATCAGTCAGGTTAATTCTCCTCAGCACTCCATGTCTATCCCATGGCCTTTAACAGTTGAGTTTATCTGGGGAGTATATGGTCATAAGGGACTGCCTGTACTGTTCGATGTTCTCAAAAACTCAAAAAATGATATTGAGATTATGTCAGCAATGCATATTCTCGTTAATGCTCAGTATCTTGAAGCTCTGCCGAAAATCAGAGAATTAACAAATAGTAAAAATCGTGAAATCAAGAACTCTGCTATTAAAGCTTTGGGTCTTTTCGGTCATCCTGCGGATTCGGCATTTATCATTAAGGGTTTAAAATCAAGGGATGCTGATTTGTTTTCATACGTCTGGGCTTCGTGCGAGTATGATGATCCGAAAAATACTCCGTACTTAATACCTTTGTTGGATTCTAAAGATTATAATTTGAAGGCAGAAGTCATTTATGCCCTGTTTAACTCGATTACTCTTGAAGGCATGAATGCTCTGGTAAATGATTATAAAAATGCAAAGGATGATAAAGTAATAGCGCTTTATAAAAAATACATAGATGCTGTTCTTGATTATAATAAATATGACACGATGACAATTGAAGAAAAAAATAAGATAGTTTCAAATCTTTTAGAGCGTAAGAAGAACTACTACATTTTAGGCGATGAAGATAAAAAAATAACTCATAATGATTTTGTAGAAATGTCAAAATATTGGATCAAAGAAAATCGTATCAGTGGCGAAAAATACGGATGGGTACATGAAAGTCATGTCTTATCTGTTGCAACTGCGAGAGACATTGATTTACTGATGGATATTAAGGCTTCTATTTATCTCCGATTGTCAGATGAGTGTTTATACGAAATCAGAACTATTGATAATGTCATAAAATTAATAGGAAGAAAAAGGTACAGAAAATAATAGGTTATAGAAAAATAGTAAAAGAAAAAGGAGGGCGATGCTCTCCTTTTTCTTTTACTTCTACTATTTGTTTTATTCGATACCCGGAACGGAAAATTTCGAGCAGAGGGCTTCAACTTCTTTTGCTATTTCTGCAAGTTTTGCATCGTCTTCATGGCAGGAAACAGCCTTGTCCATCCATTCTGCAATTTTTTCCATTTCAGCGATGCCGAATCCGCGGCTTGTTACAGAAGGTGTACCGAGGCGGATTCCCGACGGATCGCTTGCTTTGCGTGTTTCGCCTGGAACGGTGTTATAATTGAGAATGATTCCGGCTTTTTCAAGTGCTATTGCATAAGGTTTGCCGGGTATTCCTTTATTGTTCAAATCGATAAGCATGAGATGATTGTCTGTTCCGCCTGAAACGAGATTGAACCCGCGTGCAGTCAGTGCATTAGCAAGAGCCTGTGCGTTTTCAACGGTTTTGCGGGCGTATTCCTTAAACTCGGGCTTGAGAGCTTCTGCAAGAGCAACAGCAATTCCGGCAGTTGTTGCATTGTGCGGGCCGCCCTGAAGACCAGGAAATACAGCCTTGTCTATTGCTTTTGCATGAATTTCTTTGCAGAGAATTATTGCACCGCGCGGTCCGCGAAGCGTTTTGTGAGTTGTTGTAGTTACTACATCGGCATAAGGAACCGGACTTGGATGTGCTCCTCCAGCGACCAGACCTGCAAAATGTGCCATGTCTACAAGAAGTATTGCTCCGCATTCGTCGGCAATTTCGCGGAATTTTTTGAAATCAAGCTGACGGGGATATGCTGAGTGACCTGCGATGAGAATTTTAGGCTTATGCTCAAGAGCAAGTTTTCTGATTTCGTCGTAATCGAGAAGATTTGTTTCCGGATTGAGATTGTAATGAACTGCATTGAACCATTTGCCGGTCGCGCTTGCTTTTGATCCGTGAGTAAGATGTCCGCCGTGGCTCAAATTGAGACCGAGAACCGTGTCTCCGGGTTTAGCAAAAGCTAGATAAACGGCAAGATTTGCCGGTGAACCCGAGTAAGGCTGAACATTTACGTGTTCGGCACCGAAAAGCTTCTTTGCGCGTTCTATTGCGAGAACTTCAAGAGCGTCGCAGTTTATCTGACCCTGGTAGAATCTTGCGCCTGGATATCCTTCGGAATATTTGTTCTGAAATACTGAACCGCAGGCATCAAGTACCGCACGCGAGGTATAGTTTTCACTTGCTATCAGGCGGATGGTTTTTCCCTGATAAACTTCTTCATCTTTAATGAGTTTAAAAACTTCTGGATCGTTTTTCAAGAGTGCATTCATGGGCTTCTCCTTTTTTTGGATTTTTGCCCAGACGCGCGGCGGAAAAAAGCCGCACTTCCCCGGGGTTATCCCCATTTGCGTCAGTCATACGGCTTATTATATGGGTAACAATGACCCTGAAAAGAGTCAATAATTTTTTCGAGAAGGCTTTTTAAATAAGTAATTGACGTGGCATATTTGAAGATGTCTTTATAACTAAAAAAGAAGGTTGGGGGCATTTCTGTGAATAAATCTGGAGTCATGGGTTTCGTGCTCGCTTTTTTCTGCGTTTTTTTGTCTTTTTCAGCAAACGCGGGTTCTTCCGAATATCTTCCTTACGATCAACTATTGCTTAAAATCAGTTCTGCTGACAGAGATGTTTATCATGGAAAGGCATATCCTGTCCGCGTATTTAATCTTCCTCCGGCAATCAAATCGTGCTCATCAAAGGATAATGATCTTAAAGTCATTATGATGACTGATCGTCAGGGCACAGAACAGGTGTTTCTTGTCGTTCCCGGAAAAATGGTACCGTTTTTCGTCGATAAAATAAATAAAAACATGCAGCTGGAATATTCTTTCAAACCGTTGGAGATGTATAATAAATATCCCTATCTTCAGCTTGTTGAGGTGATTTCAGAATAACAAGGAGGACGACGTGGCACAGCTTACCGACAAGAGTGAGGAGATTTGCGGACTTTGCAGATTCAGAATTCAGGACGAAGAACTTGTTAAGGCTAGATATGTAAAAAAGGAAATCACCGCAGCTTTTGATGAAAAGCGTGCTTATCCCTTCTTTGCGGATTCTTCAATTGTAGATTCAATTAAGTCCGGTGCGAATCATGAAGTTTACACATCTAGTTTTATAGCACTAAAAAACCGCGCTTTTGACGAACTCGCTGAAAATGACTACTCTTTGCGAAGCCGTCTTGCAAATGATGCCCGTCTTACTGAGCGTGTTACAAACGCAATATCTATTCTTCACCGCGCGCTCGCTTCGTATGATTTTAAAACTCTTCCAGGAAGACGTTTTGTTATAGTAAAAGAGCTTCCGGGCAAACCCACAGTATATCATATTTCTCGCGAAACTACTGTTTTTACTCATGTCGGGCAGGGACCTTTCTGGCTTGAAATACCGACACTGTATCTTGGTCTAAAAACATTTGATGCGGTTGATTCATATCTTAAGCGCGGAGATGATTCTCTTTTTAAGGGACTTGTTTCTTTGCTGATGGTGGAAGAACGCGCCATTGAAACAGGTTTTGCTCATATTGATGTATATCCGCCGGAAGTTGCGCTTCTTCTTCACAATCTTGTCGAAAGCGTTATCGATTTCTCCGAACACCGCGAAATAGGCGAGCTTGCAGAAATTTCAGATGTTATTCCGCCTTTTACAGAAAAGACGCGTGAGAATATTCTGGAGCTTGTTGATGCACGCGAAAAAATGAATGAAATGAATTTTGATTACGAGAAAAACCTTTCAGGCGTTGAGGAACTTGTCCATCTTGCAAGGATATATAAAAAACATGGGGAGAGAAAATATCTTCACGAAGTTGTGCGTATTCTTGTTTCAGTATCCGGACATGATCTTCATGAAATCAGGAATCGTGCGAATATAGCTCTTGAGCGTATATTTTCTCCGAAAGAATACGATGCTCCTCTTGCTGAAAATTTTTACAATGCAAAAACAGGAGAGGAATTTGAACTCGAATTCAATCTTTCTGATAAAATAGAAAATTATTTTCTGAGAATATACAGCAATTGTTCGGACAGTGAATTTCCAATAGAAAGTGAAATTTCGTATGAAGATTTTCCGCTTACGCCACATCAGACAAAATCACATAAAAGTGTAAAACTGAAATTTGAAAACTACGGGCATAGGGATTTTTGCGTTGTTTATAAAAACGGATATTCTTTTGAATGGGTTGAAGGAGAAGGTTTAAACGGAAGAATTAATGTTATTCCTGATCTTGCAGGCGAAATATGCCTGGAGATCTTTGTTGATATTCATGGGCACACAGGAACTTACTGGAAGGACGAAAAAGGTCACCCCGGTCTTGTTTACAATGAAAACGGAGAGGTCATAAGACTAGGAAGATTTTCGGATATTGCCGATCATCTTGAAGACCTCAAAGATCGATATTATGTGACTTCGTTATATCTGCTTGGAGTTTTTAAGCGGGGAACAAACCGTCATGACTGGGCTGCAGGAGCGACTTCACCTTCACCTTTTTCTCCGATGAGTCTGCATGAAATTGAGCCTACTCTAGGCGGAGCCAAAGAGTTTAAGGATCTTGTAAAGAAAGCGCATAAACTTGGAATTAAGATAATTGTAGACTGTATTCCTCATTTGAATCGTTACAGTGATGAAGTTTCAAAAGAAGATGTGGTTTATTGCTATGGCGGCGATGGTCAGCTTGTAGCAAGGGCTTCGACTGACGGACGCTATGGGAGCTGGGATGACGGCAAACTCTTTAATTATCGACGTTATGAGATATGGCAGTGGCTTGCAGGGTCCATTGACAGACTTATAGAAGACTATGACATTGATGGAATCAGATTCGATTCGGCGCATGCTGTTCCGATTATGATGAAAAAAAACAACTATCCTTACATGTACGGCAAGAGAAGAACCGCTGAAGAGATGGTTGAAGGTCGTATCATTGTAAACGACAGATGGGATGAGCATTTTATTACTACTGGTTATTTTGACTGTCAGTGCCGTGATACTATCGCGATTCCTGTTCATCAGTATATGATGTTTCGTGTAGAGAGGGCTCTCAGACGCAAAAAGAAAAACTTTTTTATCAATATAGCTGAGTGTTTCTGGGGTCATGAGCGCTTTCTTTCGCGTTCAGGCATCATTCCGTATAATTCGACTTTGTTTAAAGTATCTGAAAACATTATTCATGGAAAGAGTGATGTCCGAGAGATATATCATATTTATGACAATTATTATCCGTCTGTTTTGTGCAAGGGCACAGAGCTTGTCGGCATATTAGGGAATCATGACGAACGCCGTGCGATGAATACATTCGGTGACCGTGGATTAAAGGCTGCAGCAGGACTAATAAGTTTTCTCAGCAATATTATCATGGATTATGAAGGCGGTGCGGAAGGCGAAGGCTGGAAGGTTTATCTTGATAATATATATGTAAACTGGAATCAGTTCGAATCAAATTCAAACAGAGGCATCGAGCGATATTACAGAGAACTCTATTCTTTTCATCGTAATGTACGTGGAAAGGGTCACCTCATCTGGGCCAACAACAATATGGTAGCGGCTGCGGTAAAGGCTGAGAGTGACGGAAAGAATATTTGGGTTGCTGCTTTTAATTTTGCGGACTCTAATCAAAGTGCGACACTTCAGTTTGATAATCAGAACCTTCCTATTGAGGATGAAGCATTTTATAGAGTTGTTGATCCTCTTTATTCTCCGATAACCGGGCACTATAATTACTATACAGGACGTGAGCTGAAGACTTCACGTATTAATGTTGTTGTGTCGTATACACAGAGAGCAAAGTTTCTGCGCTTTGAGAAAACAGAGAATATCGGAGAATGCTATATCGATTTTCTCAAAGATTCCTTTTACAGACTCTGTTCAATTTCGCGCAACGCTGTGTTTCCTTCAAATTTTGCATTTAATGAGTTCGCGTCAAACTGTTCGGATTATATTTCTCTCTCAAAATATATTTCAGAAAACCTAATACCGGCTTTCTGGGAAAATGAAAGACATTATCTTGAACTCGGGATCAAGCGCATACTTTTTCACATGCATATAAATAACTATAAAGATAAGAATGAGATTTATTCTTTATTTCTTCAGCTTTCGGAAAACCCGGACAAAAAACTTTCAGAACTCGGGAAAGCGATAATCAGTCATAACAATAAAGGATCGTGGGTGTTTATGTCTGCTGAAGCAGATCCGTTTTCAAAGAGCGGAGGTCTTGCCAATGTTGTGTTTGAGCTGCCTCGAGAGCTTTCATCGAATGGGGAAGAAGTTTATGTAATTACTCCTTATTATAGAAATGGTGATTCTAAATCTGCGGCAAAAATGAAAGCTGCGTCTGAAAAATACGGTGTAAAATATACTGGTGTAAATGTGCGTTTTAAGGTTCTTGATGCGGATTATGAGGTCGGTGTTCATTCTGCGGTTGTAGATGGGGTTAAATATTTTCTACTTGATCATCATGAACTTTTTGATGGTCTGTATTGGGGCGTTAAGAGTTCAGAGAAGATAACGCACAGAGTCGGATTCGCGAGAGCCTGCGCTGAAGTCATCTGTACTTTTGGTCTTAAACCTTATTTTACATTTACCAATGACGCTTATATCGGACCATTTAACGGTATCGTTAGAAGTGATCATATTTATAATTCAAATCCGAACTTTCAGAAGACCACATTTTTTCACATCATACATAACGGCGGATGGCAGTATTTTGATGCGTATGCTAGATATGAAAGCGGTTTTGATATATTCCGTCTTTTCAATCTTCCTGATTGGAGAGCTCACGAATTCATGGATCCTGTTCATTCCGACAGGATAAACTGTATGGCTTCGGGAATCCGTTTTGCCGATAAGGTTGTTACAGTGAGTCCTTCGTATGCCAAGCAGATTGAATACCAGTGTGACGGACTCGAAAGAATACTTTCAAACGTCAAGGGTATCAGCAATGCTGTTGGCCGCGATTTGAAATCACGTATTCAGAAAAAGTTTGATGGTGTTGATTTCGTTGGAAGAAACTACTCGAGATTTATTGATTATCTGAAAAACGATAAGGATTTGAAGATAAAAATTGAAACCAGGTATCCCGAAATACTTGTTTCGCCGAATGATGTTTACTCTATTACTGATGAGATTAAGCGTTATAATGCCGAAAGAGCCATGAATAAAATGCTGCTTCAGTTTGAAAGAGGACTTGATGTAGATTTTGAAATACCTCTGTTTGTAATGATTCATAGAATAACAGAACAAAAAGGATTTCAACTTCTTTTAAATGCTTCAGAGGGAATCTTCAGAACTCTCGGCTGGCAGGGAATTATCGGAGGCGGAGTATCAAGCGGAGATGAAAAAGGAGAAGAGATTGCCCACGGACTTTGGATGCTTGGTCAGTACTACAGCAGAAACGCGAGTGTTTCAATCGGATTTCAGGAAGTTAGCGTGCCGCTTCTTTCTGCTGATCTATTCCTGATGCCTTCGATGAATGAGCCGGGTGGTATTTCTCAGATAGAGGCATTTGTCTGCGGTACACTGGTTTTGGCTCGTGCTACAGGCGGATTACGTGACACTGTTTTTCCTGTAAGAAAAACAGGAAACGGTATTGAGGGAAATGGTTTTCTTTTTACGGATTTTAACCCTACCGCATTTTATGATGCAATGGAAAGAGCTTCGACATTCTTCAAAAACTCCGGTGACGAAGTTGTTTATCAGGCGCGGAAAAATGCAGAAAAATCCGTTTATTTCTGGGATAGACCTGCGAAAGAATATATAGACATGGCTTATGGAATAAAAGAAATAATAAGACCGGAGAATGGAAAATCATAATTATCAATAACATGTAGGCGTTTTATAATGACGTCTACATGTTGACTTTCCTTTTATTAAGTAAAAAATTCTGAGATTAACTGGAATTGATTAAAGCTTTAAAAGTTCATTCAGGTGAGATTTTATCTCTTCGTTTTCAGGCATTTTTTCGAACGCGGCTTTAAGATATTTTTTTGCCAGGTCGGTTTCTCCACGGCGTAAATACACATAACCTATAGTATCTAGGTATGCGGGATTATCCTTGTTTGTCTCAAGAGCTTTTTTTGCGAAGCTGAGAGCTGCGTTTAGATCTGAACCAAGTTCGGCCATTAAAAAAGCAATGCTGTTAAGAGCTGTAGCATTTGAGTTGTCGGTAGAAATAATTTTTTTATAGCAGTCTAAGGCTTCTTTATGTCTATTCATTTTGTCATAAATATATCCAAGCATGCCGAGAGATTGATTATCAGTTGGAAAAGAAACAAGAACTTCTTTGATGATTTTTTCGGCCGGTATATAACTGTTTATCATAGCAAGAGAAAAAGCCTTAAGTTTTTTTATTTGATAGATGTCAATGTATCCTGAATTAAGTTTTTCGATTTTATCGCAATACTCTATTGCAGTTCTGAAAAGACCGTCTTTTGCGTAGACAGAGGCAATGTTTCTAAGTACAACTGCATTTTCGGGATCAAGGCATTCGGCGGATTTTAGATCCCCTATAGCTCCGTCAATATCTCCAAATCTGATTTTTTCGGAAGAAGAGTCTATCAATGTACTTATTTTTTCTGAAAGTTCTGCTGAAGTCATTGTTTCCTTTTAAAATAGGCATAATCAGTAGTATCAAGGTGAAGAGGTGTTATTGAAATATAACCATTTAATAACTCTGTAACATCAGAACCATCTTTATGAATAGAATCAACAACTCCTTCCAGGCGGTATTCTGAAAATTCAGAATTTTCTAAAATGAAATCATACCGATCAACATATTTTCGTTTTCCAAGCTGAGTGAGTTTTGTTCCTTTTATTTCACTTTTATGAATTGAAGGATAATTTATGTTAAAGAAGAAATTTGAACTTTCATTTCTGACTTTTTCTTCTGCGAAATCACGGATAAATTCAGAAACATCGGAGATTAGACTGAAATCAGTAAATGATTCATAGGATGCGGCAATTGCGCTGCGAAAATGAATGTAACCTGCTCTGGCGCCTGCGACAGTTCCTGAAAAATAAATATCATCACCCATATTTGGACCGTGATTGATTCCGGAAATTACGAGATCGGGCTCAGGAAAAATTCCTGAACAAAGACCGAAGTTGACACAATCGGCAGGAAAGCCTGAAAGAGAATATTTCCGCGAATCGGTTTTTTTGAGCTTTACTGTGTCATGAATTGTAATTGCATTTGAACATGCACTTCTTTGTCTGTCGGGAGCTATCATATAAACTTCATGCTTTTCTGAAAGTGTTTCGAATAAAGAATTAATTCCTAAAGCATCAATTCCATCATCATTTGTTAAAAGTATAATCATGCTGTGCAGAGTAGAATGATATTTCCTTAGGTCAAATAGATTTTTCGGGCACTTTTTGTGAAAAATTAATCAAATATTACGTTTTATCTCTAAGAGGTGATGGAGATGAATAAGATTAGAACTACTGCTCTCATCGAGCCTGAATGCATTGAAATGCTTTATCAATTCGCTGCGGTAAAAAAACAGAGAGTTTCAAAAATAGTAGAGTTGGTGTTCAGTGAAATCATAAAGAATAAATATGGAAAGAAAACAGTCAGACTTCATTCATCTGTTAAATATCAAACTGGAGGAATGAAATTGGTGCTTTTTCATTATTCTGTTTCTACGAATATCTATGAAATATGTCTCGACATGCGAAAATTCAATAAAATGTCAGTTTCAAGAATACTAAATGAAGGAATAAGGTTTTTGTTAGGTGCATTTTTGAATTATAAAACAGCAATCAATGAAACTAAAAGCTGTTTTCTAAATAATGTTTTGTTTAAATTGGATAACTATGCGTTTTCATACCTAATAATTTGCAAGGATAACGAATATACCGGTTCAATAGTAAGAGAGATACGATTGCAAATAACATGAAAATAATGGATAAATTCATTATCGCAAATAATATGAATAAAAATCGCGGTTTTGCCGATAATTAATTGGGAAATGTTATGAAAAAACTATTAATAATACTGGCGATATGTGTTTCAACATTCAATCTTTCCTTCGAATCGGAAATTTTCAAAGTTTATATTCTGAGCGATACCTTGAGCTTTGAAGAAGGAAATGCTGCATATGTAAACATCTGTGTGCAAAACATTTCGGGAAAAAATGCTTTTTTCAAGATATATCCTGCGGATTACTCAACTTTTCAGCCTGTAGTTTACACCATGGAAGGCAGGGAAGAGACTGTAAAAGTTAAATACCGCCTTGCCGGAAAAACCGTCGATCAGGTGTGTTTACCTCTTGTTCCGCGCGAAATCGAACTTGCTCCTGATGAGAAATTCCACCGTAAAATTAATCTTAACGATTATTATAATCTTGTTCCGGGGAAAAAGTATAAAATAAGGGCTTTCTTTATGCCAGATGCCAAAGTTGCGTCTGTTATAAGAAGTGAGAATACTCTTATGGCGAATTTCAACAAGCATATTGAAAAAATTGCACTTCCTTCTGAGGTAAATCAGAAAACTGAAATTGAGCCTTCTGAAATTGTAGCTCTTTTTATAAAAGCTGAAAAAGATAAAAGATGGAATAATATGTTAAAGTATCTTGATCTGGAAAAGTATATTAATGTCTATCCGGATTACGCTCAAGCTTATAACGGAGCTGATGATCTTTCAAGAAGAAGTGTAATGAAAGATTTTATATCATATCTCAGCAGTCCGCGAAGAGATTATGTTCTTGATTATGAGATCATAAACGAAAAAATTCTTGATGAAGGAAATTCGGCGCTTGTTACTGTGAATATTCGTCGTCATGGATCGATAATGCCTTTCGCTTACGAATATAGATTTTCGCTTGAAAGAAACGGGGCTATGTGGAAAATATCATCATCTGATGCAACTATAAAAAAGGACAAAAAAAGATGACAGAGATACTATCGCAAGATGAAATAGATGCTCTGCTTAATGCGATATCGACCGGAGAGGTTGAACCTCAGGAATATTCCGCGCAGAAAGAACAGCGTAAGGTAAAAATATACGACTTTCGCCGCCCGGATAAATTTTCTAAAGACCAGATTCGTACGCTTCAGATGATGCATGAAACTTTTGCACGTTTGACGACAACAGCACTTTCTGCTCAGCTTCGAGCTTTAGTAAGCGTGCACGTTGCATCGGTTGACCAGCTTACATATGAAGAGTTTGTTCGTTCGATTCCGAACCCTACAACACTTGCTGTTATTAATATGGATCCGCTCAAAGGTTCTGCTGTTCTTGAAATCGACCCGGGAATTACATTTACTATTATAGATAAACTTTTTGGTGGTGCTGGGGAGCCTTCAAAAATCAGCCGAGAACTTACCGATATAGAGATGAGTGTAATGGAGGGTATAGTTGTCCGCATTTTAGGAAACCTGCGTGAATCATGGGCGAATGTTATAGATCTTAGACCGCGCCTCAGCAATATCGAAACTAATCCGCAGTTTGCACAGATTGTTCCTCCAAATGAAATGGTCGTTTTGATTACGCTTGAAACGAAAGTTGGTGATGTTGAAGGAATGACGAATCTTTGTCTTCCATACATAACCATTGAGCCTGTTATTTCTAAGCTTTCTGCACAGTATTGGTTTTCTAGTATTAGAAAAGGTGCAACTGATGAAAATATGGCGATCATTCAGAACCGTCTCGAAGGAGTTACCCTTAATGTCGTCGCTGAAATAGGTGAAACGCAGGTGCTTCTTGATGACGTTCTTCATCTTCAGGTTGGAGATGTGATAAATCTTTCAAATACCAAAGTTGATTCAGATATGACCCTTAAAGTTGAAGGAAGAAAGAAATTCAAATGCCGTCCTGGTCTTGTTGGAAACCGCGTTGCAGTTCAAATCGGAGATCCTATCGATGAAGTGCCTGACGATCTTCTTGTAACTAAAAAAGAAGAAGAAGAAATATAATTAGCAGGCTTGTATGAATTCTTCTGATAGTTCAGAAAATCAAAAAGCATTGTTTGTCGGAGATGATTCTCCGACAGAATTAATTCTTTCGGAGAAGCTTGCAAAAGCTGATATTCCTTATTCAAAGTCTCAAACTTTCGAAGAAGCCCTGAGTGAAGTTTCGTCCGGAAGTGTTGATTCGATTTTTCTCATGAACTCCGATAATCTTATCGAAGATATTTCTATTTATTCTTCTAAAGCATCCCATGTAAAAATTATTCCCGTTATCGACCGTCAAAATGAAAAACTCGGCATTGATGCTTTAAGAAAAGGCGCATTTGACTATTTGATTCGTCCGGTGAATGATGCTTCTGTAGGTAAAATTGTTTCTAATCTTCTTTATCTTCAGGATTTATCTTCCCATCTCGGCGATATGAAGAAAAAAATCAAACGTGAGAAACTATATCCCGACATTGTTGGGGAAAGTGAATCAATACGTGTTCTTCTTGATAGAATTGATAAGGTCGCCGAACGTGATGTAAATGTTATTATCTATGGAGAAAGCGGAACAGGAAAAGAGCTTATTGCACGGGCTATTTATGAAAACAGCCGTAGAAAAAACTTCAAATTTGTTTCTGTAAATACAGGCGGTATTACTTCCGAACTTGCGGAATCTTTATTGTTCGGTCACAAGAAGGGTTCGTTTACCGGAGCTATTGCCGATCACCAAGGATATTTTGAACAGGCGAATCAGGGTATTCTTTTTCTTGATGAGATCGGCGACATGCGTCTTGATGTTCAAGTTTATCTTCTCCGTGCGCTCGAAACCGGAAAAATACGCTCTGTTGGAGATAAGGATGAAAAGACAATTGATGTCAGAGTGATTTCAGCGACAAATAAAAATCTAAGATCAGAAATTGCCGAACGGAGATTTCGAAACGATCTCCTTTACCGTTTAGAAGAATATCCGATTGAGCTTCCTGCTTTACGTGATCGGAAAGATGACATTCCTTTGCTTGCTAATCATTTTGTAAAAGAGTTTTGCAGATTTTATGAATTGGATTACATCTATATTGCCGATTCTGCGATGAATCAGCTGATAGAATATGACTGGCCTGGTAACATAAGAGAACTTAAAAACGTCATACGGCGCGAAGCTGTGCAGGCTGCTGATTCGCAAATTGAAAGTTTTACCCTAGGAAGTAATGTTAAGAAGATCGAAACCAAGCATGTTGAAGCAGATATCATTCCTCTGGCAGAATTAGAAAAAAGAGCAATCATTAATGCATATAACAAACTGGATAAGAATCCGGATAAAACAGCTGTAATGCTGGGAATCAGTCGTGCCAGTATATATCGTAAATTGAAGCAGTATGGAATTGTTTAGCCGAATTTGTCTTCTTTCATTTGTCTCATTTTCGGGATTCCCGCTATGAAGATTCCTGCAAAAATTAAAAGAGTTCCTATCATAAATTTCACCCCGAATTTCTCTCCAATAAACCAGCTGAGAGCAAGCGTCATGGGAATTTTAATAAAAGAGAGAAGTGAACCCTTGACTGCCGAAATGTTTTTATAGCAGTAATTGAGAAAAATTTGTCCTGCAAATGCAGTGATACCAACAATGGTAATGAAAATAACAGACTGCATATTGATGTTTATTTTACCGCCAAAGGCAAGCGGAGCAGCGATAAGGCCGAATACGCATGCCGAAAGATATATCACTACCGGATTTTCTTTTTGAGCGGAACGTCTTATAAAGTGTACCGAGAAACCTGCGAATATTGAACTTACTATCGCAAGGGCATCACCGACAAGGCTCTCTTCTCCTTTTCCGCCGAATACTGTGAAAGCTCCGGCGATGCAAAAAGGTATTGCGAGCCAGTCGCTTATATGATTTTTTTCGCGGAAAAATATAGGCCCAAAGAGGGCAGTAAATGCAGGATAAATGTTTGAAAGAAGTGTCGCTTTTCCACTGCCTGAATATTGTATAGCGGCGTAATATGTAATCATTGAGGCACTGCCCGTGATGCCGCGCATAATCCATGAAAACTTGTCGGTAATAGCGAAAGAAGCGCGAATTATTTTTACAGTAATAATTGTCAGTATTATACCGATGATAAAACGTATTGCGGATACGAAATATGCGTTACAGTATTCTCCTGCAAGCTTCACAAATACAGCGCATATCGCGAAAAAAAAGCTTGATAGAAGAGAATACCATATACCCGCAATAATTTTCGAATTCATCAATCTTGCCTATAGTGCTTGAGAAACTCTTCCATTTTTTCAAATGCTGTTTCAAGATCTGAAAGATTAGGAAGAAAAACCAATCTAAAATGATCGGGTTTAGGCCAGTTGAACCCTGTGCCCTGAACGACAAGAATTTTTGTAGCAACAAGTAGATCGTAGACAAAGCGTCTGTCATCAGTCAGGTTGAATTTTTCAGTGTCAAGTTTAACGAACGAATAGAATGCTCCCTGCGCTTTTTTGCATGAAAGACCCGGAATGGAATTAACCATATTGTATGAGTATTCTCGTTGCTCGTAAAGTCTTCCTTTCGGAACGATAAATTCGTTGATACTTTGATAACCCCCAAGAGCAGTCTGAATGATCGACTGTCCCGGAACATTGCTACAAAGGCGCATTCCTGCGAGAATATTTAATCCTTCGATATAATCTGTAATCATGTTTTTATTGCCGCAGATCATCATCCAGCCGACACGGAATCCGGCTATTCTGTATGCCTTAGAAAGACCTCCGAATGTAACGACCGGAACTTCTTCTGTCATCGAAGCGAGATGAATATGTGAAAGATCATCATAAATAATCTTTTCGTATATTTCGTCAGAAAAAATGATAAGTTTGTGTTCTTCTGCTATTTCAACAATAGCTCTGAGAATTTCTCTCGGATATACAGCGCCAGTCGGATTGTTAGGATTTATAACAACGATACCCTTTGTATTAGGAGTAATTTTGTTTTTTATATCTTCAATATCAGGAAGCCATCCGGACTCTTCATCGCAGAGATAATGGACAGCATGTCCGCCTGAAAGGTTTACCGAAGCAGTCCATAGAGGATAGTCGGGAGCTGGAATTAAAATCTCATCTCCGCTGTTCAGGAGTCCGTTCATTGACATTTGAATGAGTTCACTGGCACCGTTTCCAAGATATATGTCATTGATATCGACGTCTTTAATTCCCTTTTGCTGATAGTATTGCATAACTGCTTTGCGGGCACTGAACATTCCTTTTGAATCGCTATAACCCTGAGTGTTCGGCAGATTAAGAATCATATCTTTTAATATTTCATCAGGTGCTTTTAAACCGAAAGGTGCTGGATTTCCAGTGTTGAGTTTCAGAATTTGATGTCCTTCTTCTTCAAGACGCGCGGCTTCATCGACAATTTTTCCTCTGATGTCATAGCAGACATTTTCAAGTTTTGACGATTTTTTAAAGATACTCATAAATTCCTCCATTCGGTTTTCATTTAGCATAATGCTTCCTGATAAGCGGACATGATTGCCTTTTCATATCTTTTTGCAAGATAATTATTGTGCCATAAAAGTGCAATTCATAAAGATTCAGGAAATGAACTGTATCATGTTTATCGGTATTGTCGTCCATCAAACAGTTAATTTGCATTCATTGTGCAGTAATGTTGATGAATGGTGTTTTGTTATGGATGGTTCGTTATTTTGAATTTACCGTGGCGGTTCATGTGACCTGACCCCATTTTCTATTTCCGGAAATAAAAAATAATATGAATGAAAATTAGTGATGTTTATCCTAGTTTATCTTTTGAAATATCTCTTGAAAATGTTCATATAAACAAGAAAAATGTCGATATTATAAAGGTGTAAATCTATTTATTATTTTACAGAAGCTTAATTGTAAATAATGTATATAAACTGTATATTCTGAACTTAAGAACGGAGCTTATGAAAAAAACCATATCAATACGCAAAATTTTCATGATGGCTGTTGTTATAGGAATATTTTATCTTGTTTCTGCTGCCGCGATTCTTTCATTTACTTTCTATCAGGTTCGTCATGATTCGGACTCAATGACTAGGCTTGTAAACTCCCTTCGGGCGCTTGAAATATCATATGTAAAAATTTCAGAAGACTGGTCAAAAGTCGTCAGCCCTTCTACATCAAGGTCTACAGCTTCAGAAATCGAATCAGGCATTATTGTCGAACGTGATAAGCTTAATGGAGAATATAAACAGCTTTTTTCGAAAATTAAAAATGATTACGGTTTTCCGGATGAAACATGTTCACTACTTGAAAGTATTAATTCTGATTATTTCTTAATATATCAAAAATATGAAAATGCTTATGCGAAAACAAAAAACGGAGAATCAAATCTTGAGGAAATTGCCGCATTATCCGGTGATGCTCTTTCGAAAATGCGTACTGGTGTTGATGCTGCGGTATCGCATCTATCGGATAAAAGCGCTATGAAGAAAAATTTAAACGATATTGATGCAGATTATTTTACTAACTCGGTTGAACATCTTCTAAAAGAAATGACATCTAAAGATGGAAATCCTCAGGCAGCAATGCAGCAGCTTCGAACAAATTCTCAGAATTTGAGATCAAAAATTATCGCTATAAAATCATATGTAGAAAAGTCCGGAGATGAAGATTCTGCTTCTGATTTACTCAAGTCGTCCTTGGGCGGTATTTCATATATGATGTCTGCCTTCAAATCAACTTTAAAAAGCAGCAGTTCTGATTCTGAAAGTGTTTCATCTGACCCATCTCAAAAGATGAATGAACTTATTGAAAATACCCGCAAGATATTCGGCCAAAGAATTGAGACTAAAGAACGTATTCATATGCTTGTCATTCTCGGTACCATTCTTATCGGGTTAGTTCTTCTCGGAAGTATGCCAGTTTTTGTCAATAAACGGCTTCTGACTCCGCTTCTAGAATTGCAGAAAATCACAGAGAATATGGAAAAGGGCGATCTAACCGGAAATTTAATCGGTGATAGTTCTGATGAAATGGGCAGATTTAGAAATTCAATAAGGGAAATGCTCAATAGTTTTAGAAAACTGATATCAGGAATAAAAACAACGTCAATTGAAACAAATCAGCACGCAGTTAAACTTGCCGTACATTCCAAGTCTCTTAATTTAGCTGCAGGAGAACAAGCGGCTTCTGCAGAAGAGGCCGCTGCAAGTATTGAACAGCTTTCAGGTGCTGCCGAGAATGTTGTCTTAATAATAGCAGAGCAAAGGCAAAATATACAACGTAATCTCGAGATTACTTCCCAAATGTTAGAATCGATGGAACACGTACGTGAGAATATGGTTCTTCTTCAGGAAAAGGCTATGGATTCTGCTCAAAATTCGCAGAAAGGAGAAAGTGCAATAATAAAAGCTACTGATGCGATTAATGAAATAAAAAACCGATCAGATCGTATCGGAGAAATTGTAAAAATTATTACCGAAATTTCCGAACAGACTAATCTTTTGTCTCTCAATGCTTCGATAGAGGCAGCTAGAGCAGGAGAGCAGGGGAAAGGATTCGCGGTTGTTGCAGAAGAAATATCTAAACTTGCTGAAAGAACATCCGAAAGTGTTAATGAAATAAAACGTCTTGTATCGGAATCTATTATGGCTGTTGAAAACGGGGCAGTAGAATTTGACTCTGCTTCATTGAGCTTCCGGGAAATAAATTCACAGGTAAGCTCAATGAATGTTTCAGCTAAATCAATAATGGAAAAAATCGACAGTCAGGCAGCAATGTCATCAATAATAAAAGATACCGCCGATCGGGTAAGTTCTTCTGCTGATAGAGTTGAGACTGCTGCCGATGAACAGAAAAATGCAACAAATGAAATGAGTGAAAATATTCAGGTAATGAATGAACTGAGCCAGTCCCTTGGCGCAAGCGCAATAGATCTTTCTGGTATGGTTGAAGAATTAACCCGTCAGGCGGAATTATTGAACCAGATGGTTCACAAGTTCGTTTTGTAATTGTTATAGTTGTTGTATTTTAAATATATAATTTATGCATAATGAAATTATTTCTGCTGACATAATCTGACTTGCGCAATTGGCATTGCGAAATCGATAAAAAATACAGGGAGTTTTATTTAACATTATATTTGCCTGAGCAAATATAATGTTAAATAAATATAATTAACTTTACCATGCAGAACTTATGTCAAAATCATCTGTTGAATTTGTATCTACATAAGTAGCCGAAGGATCTGATTCTTTTTTTCTGTGTATAACCCTGTCGGTAAATTTTGGAACAGGATATTGTTCCGCAAAATTTGGAGTTGAGATAGGTCCAAACTGGTTATATGTAGAATAAAAATTGTTATAAGGGTTTTTCCAATTTAGACCTATGTATGTGTATCCGATAGTTAAGAAAGTAATAGGTAAAACATCATAATCAAAAATAAGTGCTAAATCGGGGTTTGAGTTAATAAAAGGATCTGAAAGACCTAAGGTCATTTTTTCACTCATCTTGGAAGTTACATTTCCGGAATTTCCCAGATAAACGGCATAACAAAGCAAATAATTTGATGTTGTAGTAAATAATGGAATATTTGAATTATGGATATCCATTTCAATCATTGTTTTGTAGTTATTTAATTGAATAGAATAATAGGATCCATTATATACATACTCATAATAAGGTGTGGTGATATAATAATCTACAGACAAATCTTCCGGATTAGTTATTTTTTCTACAACATCATCTCCATTATCTCTGTAAATAATATATGAATTAATGTTTGCCGGAATTTTAACATAATCAATATTGGTATTGAGAGCATTCCTGTAATCGTCATCAGTCATATCTTCAAGAGCTTCGCCGACCGGATCTCCTGATAAATTTGTAGGAAAGGCTTCAAACGGCGCTACTCCGGATTGCAGTTTCCATATACCGGATGCATAATTAAATTTCGGAAGTCCTGTTGTACTTTCGTAAATATCTCTGAATAAGTAATTTATTTTTACTAAGTATTTCTTTAAAGCCAGTGACTTTCGAGAAAGATGATTGCCGAGACCGTAAAGAATAACATCCTGATAGCCAAAATCCGGATCTTCTCGGTTAGTGCCGAATTCCCATCCTTTGAGTTCTTTTATTTCAAGAATTCCCCCTCGAAGAGCGAAGAGAGAGCAATTAAAAGTATTTGATATATTGATTACATCGCCGGAACCTTTTCCATCTGTATAGATGGTTAAATAGTTTCCGGTAGAATAAGTTTGAGTGAGATTTGATACAATCTGAGAATCTCTGCTCTCAAGAATTTCAGGATCGGTTATATCCGGATCGTCTATTGTATTAGGGGTTGGATAAACATGTCCAATATAGAGATTGTGAAGTGTTCCGCCTCTTTCAAGAAAAATTTCAACCTGATTAGTTGACGGCTTAAATTTTGTAATTTTTGCTTTTGCGGGAACATTTAAAGTAACCGGGGCTTCATAATCAAAAGTTATCTCATTACCCCGTATATATTTTGAGTTATTGGGATTAAATGATATCGGTGTAATTTTTAATCTGATTTTTGCCTGACGCCCCGGAGGAATGAGTTCGTAATCGTGTTTGTTGATTTCAAATTGTACCCCTTTTGAATCTGCATTAAATTTCTTATCTTCCGGTGTTCCTGGGGGATAGTTGTCATTCAGGATGACTTCTTGTCCGGATGAATTTATGTAGTAAATTATCCAATTGTAATCATGCGTCGATTCACCGCCGTATAACCAGTCATGGAAAGTATATTTTGGGTCTTCATCGGCTGTACCGCCGAGCCAGTAAGTTGTTGAAACGTTATCGTAGATGCCATCATCCATAGAGAGTTCTGACGCATATTCTTTTATTCTGCCTGTAATCAGGGGACCGTATGATGTGTCGACTATATTTTTCCCACTGCTGAGCGGTGATAGTTGCGGTCTGGGTTTTATATCATTTGAAGAAACGTCTGTGTCAATATTGTTGATTCTTTTCAGTATTTCGCCGTCAGCATGTGTTGCAAGAGAGGTCCCTTCTTCTTTAGAGCCTTCATATATCTCTGACATTCCATAGGAAAACATGTCGATAACATCTGAGTTTTTTACAAGTCTGATACAGCCGGAATCCGGAAGCAAGTCTTTCGTGTTGTCAGTTTTTAAAACAATATCGGCTATTCGTTTAATACTTCCTTCAGTTTCCTGCCGGGATACAAGATAATATCCTTTTGCTGAGATTCCGGTTTTAACTGTAAACAGTTGAAGAGCCGGATAATCAAAGAATTCGGGTTTAAAAAACATTGAATGATCACCAAAATCGCAATATAACTTCCATTCGGCTTTTTCAGAGTCATAATATTCAAGCTGGCAGTCCGACAAGTCTGTATCATTGATCGAAGAATTGTATAAAATGATATATTCGTTGCGAGAATTGGAATTAGTAAAAGTGCATACTTCGTTGATGATTATCATAGATTCCGAAAAACCGGCTTTTATACATGATTTAGAAATTATTTTTGTTTCGTAGCCGACTGATGAATCGCTTCTTTCTGACTTTGATTTTGGTATGACTGATAAACGGATTTTGCAGTGTTCTTTTCCTGATGGAATTTCTATTTTAGCGTCTGACAGCTTATTCGATGAACTGGAGGGTGTAACTGTTTGGGTTTTATACAGTTCATAATTGCCTGAATAAGGAGCAGATTCAAAATACCAATTGATGACACTATCTTGTTCTATTTCGCCGTTCCGATCAATAAATGTATAAGCTGCTCCAATCGTTTTTCCTACTGATAGATCCCCGACAATGCCGACGTCTAGAGCCATGGGCTTGTATGGGTATGTGAGCATGAAATTAATTATAACACTATAATCTTTGTATTTACCGTTTTCAGAAAAGACTCTGTATCTCTTGTTTTTTCGGAAATCATTGGATGTGACACCTGATTGCTGAACAACGGAATCTATCACTACATATGATCCTGCAAAAGTATATGTTGCAATAAGTTCGGCAGTGTCAACGAGGCTGTCCTGTTTAATTGTCAGTGCAATATCTCCAGTATCTTGGTTGACTGCTGCAAAATAATCCTGTGTAAGTCTGGGGTTTCTGCTTTTCAGGAATGCAAAAGAGATAATGGATTTTTGAGATGCTTTTTCTTCTCCCAGACCGTTGTCAGCCTTGCCGGGTGATGAGCAATTTGTTTCAAGAAGAAAACTAAATAATGATATTATTAGAAGGATATAATTTTTCATTAATCCATTATATGTTAAAAATTACATGCGTCAATTATTTTTTGATGTTGGAGGTTGGATTCTAGATCGAAAAAAAGGTTGTATTATTTATCATCTTTTGAATATTTAAGTGATATTTCTTGCAGGATTGTTATGAAAAAAATACTTCTATTTGTCCTATTGATATTTCTTTCTTTTAATAGTTATTCTGAAAACAAAGGCTATTATCTTTGCCTTGGGTCATTTAATAATAAAGCAAAGTTTTTGCTTTATTATAAAAAGCTTAAAGCCGACGGAATTAATCTTGTTGCAGAAAGAATTTATGACCATGGTAAAATATATTATCAGATGCATTACCGCAAAAAGTTTTATTCGCACGAGAAAGCCAAGGAGGCTATTCCCCGTTTCGAAAAATATAGGCAGACTTTGCTTTTTGAAGGAACAGATATCTGGATAAAATATGGGATTATAAAACCCTATGATCCTTTCGCAGGAGAAATGTCATTAGCGGATTACGGCGATGAATTTGTTTATTACAGACCGGATAAAAAATTTAACGGAACAGTTATTTGCGAAACGGGAGCCGGGCAGTTGAAAAAAAATGATTCGGCTGATTCTACATCATCGGCAAAATCTTTTGCTCTCATTCAGGTTTCTCCTGAAGGCGGAAAAGTTATCGAAGGTACGCCTGTTGTATTTTTCTTTAATTCGGATATTTTTCTGCCGAGTCTGATTGATAACTTAACTGTAACAAGAAAAGGTGAATCTGTACGTTTTACAGCAAGAATTTTCCGTTATAATTCTGAATGCAGTGCGCTGAGTATAGCTCTTTGTGGTAGCGGTTCGTCTGAAGAAGAAAAAATATCTATAACTATATCCGGGGGACTTTCTGACTCGACCGGCAAAACTTTAGGCCGTGATATAACCGCGGAACATATCTCCATAAAGAAGGATTCCCTTGATGAGATAGATATGAGAAATATTAATTCTCTTGAGAATGCGTTTAAACATTCAGGGGATTCGGCGGTGTTAAAATTGGATAATTCTATAGTTGGAACTAACCGGGAAAATCCAGTTCTGTTTTTGACAAATTCAGATAAGCTTGTATCTAAGGGAAGTGCGATAGGCAAAAAATATTCTTCAGCGTCAACTATTGTTTCGAGAATACCGTCAGAGTTTAAATTTGATTTTAATTTTATATCTTCCGAATTCAATGAATTTAATAGTAATAAATACAGTGATATAGCATTACTTACAATTGCAGGCGATAGTTATCAGAAAACATTTGTTGTCGCTTCTCCGTATATTTATAAAGAAAAGAATAAGCCATTACCCTATAAAAAATTCCTGAATTTACCAGATGAAGGAGATGTCTATGCCGGTCAGACTGAATGGCTCAGTTTTACTGCCGGAAAGATAAGAATGAGCGGAAAGGCTGTTATTACTTTTTCAATTATTGATTTAGTTGAAAGTTCGCAATCATCAGTTATAATGATAAGAGATATTCGGTAATAATAACGCCGACAGCAATTTCCTGCTGTCGACGTTATTATTAATTATTTTGGCTTAGTAATCTTAGAGTATATTGCCTTGTGGAGTTTAATCCTAAGATTTGGGTCTGTTTCTGTCTTCAAGGTTTCCATTAGGGCTTCTTTGATTTTGGGATCATTTTTCCCATTATTCATAAAGTACTCGATCATCGAATTTTTAATTTCAAGATCATTTTCTTTTACAATTCTTGAAGCTATTTCCTTTGAAAATTCGGGACTCTCTTCTCTTGCAGACTGAATCCGAACTGCTTCACTAATTACTCTCGCATCCTTATCATTCTTAAATGAATCCATTATAGCATCTGAAGCTTGCTTGCTGTCAATTTTAGTTAATGATTCAAGAGCCGCGGCTCTTATAAATGCGTCATTTGAATTCTTTCTATAATCGTTTAATTTTTCGTAAAAGGAAGGCTCTTCTGTGTTTCCTATTGCACGAATTACTGCGCATGTGTCTATGGTTGATTTTGCAATGTTAAGTTTTTGGTTTAACATTCTGTTAATTTCGTCAACTTCTTCAGACGGATAGTCTTTTGAATGGCGTCCGTAAATACGTGCAGCAGAGCATAACATTGCAGACGATAAAATGGCCGTATTTTGATTTGAAAAATTTTGCGAATATGAATCAATAAGCCGGACTGAGTCCATGTTTATTCGTATCAAGTCTCCCAGATAAACTGACGCTTGCAGTCTGTGATTGAAATTTATACCCGGATTAGATGAAACATTGATAAGTACCTTTTGGCTTTGGTCTGTAGAAGCTAAAGAGGCTGCAACGAGTAAAGAATTTAATACATTTGGTGAAAAAGATTTGGAAACTATCATGTCGTAAATTTTATAAGCTTCATCTGGATTGATAATGAGTAAATCCGCTAACTGGCGTTCAAAATCACTTTGATTAATAGTCTGTGATATGAATTTTGAAACAAGACTTCTAATTGATTCTTTTTTGAGATTTTCTTTTGTTGCATCAATTCTAATTTTGTCTTGTATTGGCAAATTGTTTTTACGATTTTCTGAGAGAGACTTAAAAGCGGAATCAAAATTGTTGAAATTGCTCAGCGTGCATGTTTCCGAAAGATTTGCAGACAAGAAATCTATTTCGCAGGTAATTACACTTCTGACATTGTATTCCATGTTGGAAAAAAATATTTTTTCTTTAGAATAAAAAGAATGAATCCAAGAACACTTGCTATTTGTCTTAAAGACATTTTCAGAAGATGTGAATATAATTTGATTGCGCTTATTGTCATAGTTGTTATAAATAATGTATTTATTTCTTTTTTTCTTTGTTTTTGAAAAAAATTTACTATATGATGAACTGTATAATCCGCTCGAATCGCTTTCAATGGTTGACCATTTGCCCCAAAATGCTGTCTTTGATACCAGTTTCATCTGGCTAATAAGCATTTCTATGAGTTTGTAGTCTTCTGGAAAAATGTTTTCAGTGTATATCTTAAGAATATCCCCGTCTTTTGTAAATTCCACAATAAACGGTTGAGAATAAAAATCAGAGAGATTATGATTTTCGATCCCATCGGCACTATATTTTACCGGCGAGAGTTGAAATCCGATTCGGATTAGATTATCTTTTTCTTCAAAATACTTATAATTCAGAGTACCTTCTATTTCCATTATTGATGCGACAGGTAAACTCATCTTAGGACTATCGGATCTTGATTCAGTTTTGACTTTAAATTGGTAGGACTGAGTCTCTGTTATATTCCACTTTAATTTTGTACTGGAACACAAAAGTCCTACTGCACCGAAAAAAATAACGCATAAAATTGATGTTGATATAATAAATGTTTTGGTATTTTTGAATAAAAGCATAAATTCTCCACAGATATTAATAACAGAAAGGCTCACCGTAAGATGAGCCTTTCTGTTGTGATTTGGTAAGCTTATTCTGAATCTAGAGAAATATTGACTCTGTAAGTCGTTTTTGGAAGAAGGGAAAAGTTGTCACTACTTGCCCAGTTTGACTTATCCCAGAAGTATTTTTTAGCTTCCTTGTTCTCAAAGCCCGCAAAATATCTGACACCGTGTTTTTTCTTAAATTTTGGCCAAGGATAAGTGACAAAACCGTAAACTTTACCCCTGAGATAGTTAATAGAGACTCCGGAATAAACATTCGCATTTGCTGTGAGAAAAACATTGTTGTTGACATCTGGTTTTTGAAGCTCCCATCCAAGCCAAGCAACGTTTCTTACTTCACCTTGTATCAGGTTAAGTTCACCTTGTGCGCCTGCTGATATAACCTTTCTTAAACCAAAGCAAGCATATGCTTTTGCGTCGACATAAAAGTATGGGACAAAGCCAATAGCCACTTGAGTCTTCTGTAATCCGACAAAAGCTGAAACTCCAATACCCATGGACATAGAAAACTTAACTTGAGAAGGAATTGGCCCAATTGTAAGTGGTATATTGAAGGAAAATGATCTTGATATGTAGGATTGGCCGCTTTTTGGTACGATATCGTCTTTAAACATTGTGAAAGAAAGAATCCCGCTAGAATTAGAACTTGCCTCCTTAATATTTGGTACTATAGTGTCAAATATCGGAAGTACTCCTTCGGTTTTCCATTCTTCAATTAGAGAGCCTTCGTAAGTGAAATAATTATGCATTACTATTTTCGGAGGTAAGTTCACAAGCTTAAATGGGTCGAGTCCCCTACATATTACAAATAGTCCTGGATCTTGGCCGTCAGTAGTTTTTCCTTTAAAGTATGTTCTGTAAGTCAGTGTCAGTTCAAGGAAGTTTGCATCGCAAATATAACGAATGTGTATTGGAAGTGCTGCTACATTATCGGAGTATATTTTATCCTTGTCGATTCCGGTATATGCGCTGAAATTGTATCCCGCTCCGAAAAATGAGTTTCCGTAATATTTATTGTAACTGCAACCGAATATTTTTTTCGGTGTTATTTCCGGAAGAATTGAATTATCCGGATTTATGTAAAAATTTGCTATGGCTGAATTATTTGTTGATACGAATTCAGCTGGTTCGGAAGCGCTGGTTACAACTGCTTGGATGTAAAAAGGATATTGAATTTCTGTCCCGTTCATTGCTGTATTAAGAATTTCCATAAAGGCATCATTCGGAAAACTTAATAGCGTATTCATTGTTTGTTTCGCATATTTGTTCAAAGAATTAAGGCTTATTTCTGTTTGGAGCGTTTCGTCTTTATTAATGTTCATTAACCAAGATTTTTTCCCATCAAGCGTTTTGAGATAAAATTTGATTTTTGCATCTGATATGTCTTTTGCTAGAACCTCAACGTCGTATGAAATAGAAATCGGATCATTCGTTCCGAAGTTCTCGATGGATTTCAAGAAAAGAACCATGATGTCGCTTGAAAGTCTGGCATTTTCGATCATAAGATCTGGTTGATCTACCAAACTCGGATCAAGTTTTATTTCCTCTGATTCGGTAATCACACCATCTTCGATTTTAGCGGATTCATCATCGTCGCTGATATTATCTTTTCCTTCGTACATTTTGCATAAGTTATCATAAAACATTCCAAGGATTGTGAAAGATGAATAATCTGTTCCGATATCAGGTACTATTATATTAAGATTGTAGGATGTAGTTCCCTGAGTAACTTCGTCTATTAAATAAGTTCCTGCATAATACTGTTCTTCTAGAGTTTCTGTAGAGCTGCTTTTATTGTCTGATTTTTTCAGAAAGATGACTGATACAGGTACATTTTTTGCCACTGTAGGATTATCTGATGTGATGGTCACATTTATAGTGGTGGAGTGTCCGGCTTTACATACAGTCTTGTCGATGTTAACCTTATCAAGAGTCATGTTTTCTGTGCTGAAATCGTTTTCGTCATCTTTGACTTCTGAGCTGTTTCCGCTTCCGGAACAGCTTATAAAGGCTGTTGCCATGAGCAGACATAAAATAAGCTCAAATAGAATGCGTTTCCTTTTCATTTATCCCCCTATTGATTAAAAAAAAGTTGACATTTGTTTTTATAAAATTTGAAATAAGTTACTTTGATAAGAGAAAAAAAGTCAACAGCTTTTTACCTTACTGCTTTTAGTATTGGATGTAAAATTGCACAAAAAAGTTACAAAAGTGACAAAAAGTTTGATTTTGTTTGCAGTAATCGTTTCGATCTTATTTGTATCATGTTCGAATGCTGAAACTTCTATGTCAAAGCATGGTGTATTATTTTTTACATCATCATCTGTTGAGGCTCATACAGCCTTAATTTCATTGATTCAATCTGCATCTTCAGAAATATATCTGGTTTCGCCTGTAATTACCAACTCCGAAGTATGTGATGCTCTTGTCGAGATGAGACAGAAGGGCTTGAGTGTAAATGTTGTTATTGATCTGGATAATGTTTCGCATGAAAAAATACTTTTTCTGTCAAATAATAATATTTCGGTTCATGCGAGAGGATTCAGCGGTAAAATGAATTCTTCATTTGCGTTGACTGATAAATCAAAAGCTTTTGTCGGAAATATTAATTCTTATGGAAAAGAAGAAATTTCATGTGCTGTAGTTATTCAGGATGAAGAATTTATTCAATATCTCTATAGCGAATTTGTCATTTTAAATAATGGAGTTTCTCCTTCTTCTAAAGATGCTGAGTTTGATCAGGTTCTCGGTCCTATGAGTACATATTTTTCTCCGGGGTGGTTTTTAACTAATCAGATAAATATCAATGACGGTTCAATAAAAGGAAGATGGCCTCAATTGACAGTTAGTGACGACTACTTTGAAATTAGTCCTTACTTGTCCCCTTATCCTAAAACTGAAGGAGAATATTTTTATTACACTAATAACAGCGGAATTTATGAAGCATATGACAATTATGTTTCATATTATGATTATGAGTCTTCGAAATCATTATCGGAAAAGAGATATGATTTTTCTAATATTCTTGTTCAGCTGATTGATGCAGCTGATAAAAGTATTATTGTAATTTGTACTGATTTCTCTGATAAGCGGGTATGTCATAGCCTTATATCGGCCGCAGGGCGGGGTGTTTCTATAGAAATATATGCTGATTACGCTGCTATCCTTAGCAGATCCGAAAAATTACCTTTGACAATTGATAAACTCAGAGAATCGGCAGAAGTGATGACTTACAAAACTTCTATAAACGGCGGAATATCTGAAAATGTAATCATAATTGATGATAAGTCATTTATTTTTTCTACTTCTCCTTTTTGCAGTGAAAGTTTTATTGCTGATGATTCTCTGTTTTGGGTAAGCAGTTCCGTGAAAAATATTATGCCGGAATTCAGCCGTCAGATCAGGCAGATAAAAATGCGTGCTGTAAAGTTTGATCCGGAAAAATAGAGTGGTAATATTATGAAGTTATTAAGCAGGTTTTTTTTATTTTGCGGTATTGCTTTTGTAATCAGTTCATGTTCTGCTGCGGGCGATTCTCCTAAAAGAGAAGCTGCGATAACAATGTGGGAAACTGAAGCGCGTTTCATTGAAGATTTTTCGAAAATGCATGAACCGAAGGGGATAATGCCCTCAATTCTTTCAATTGGAAAAGGTAATCGCGATATTTTGATGAAAGTTCCTAAAAATTATTTTGAGTATTTTGTCTACGATAAAGATAAAGTTCTTGTGATTCTTTCATTCAATCCGTTCTTTTACCTGAAGCTTGAGTCCAGAGAAGTAATTTCTCACTTTGAATCAGAGTATCTGATGTTTAAAAATAATATAAGGCTTTCTCCGGCTGACAAAAAGGCTTCAGCCCGTCCAAAGTATTTTGATTTCGGAGATCTTGAACTTGGCGTAATGTTCACTCCTTCAGAAATAAATTTCAGCGGCGAATCTTCGACTTTAAATAAGATAATGGATGTTGATGCAGACAAAGACGATGATCCGTCTTTGATTCTTGATGCTTCAAAATATGCTGTTTTCTATACTCCGGTTTTTGAAGAAGAAAAACTGTTTTCTGACTTGTGGGGGCATTTAAAGCAGGGAAAAGAAAGATATATTTATACAACTGAGTCGAATTTGTTTCCTCCGAATTTTTCTGAAGTTCCTTTTAATTTAAATTTTTCTTTTCTGGTATGTAAAGATATTGAGTATACGGATAGAATGACGGTAATAGAAAAAAAATATAAGGATAATGATTATTGTGTATTATTTTCGATGCCGATAGGCAATTCTTCAGCCGCAAAAGACAGAAATTTTCTTTCGATTTCGCACGGAATTGTTATTACTCTGCGCGGAAATATTTCGAATGTACAGGATTTTATTGCCGCCAAAGGAATTGATTTCATTGAAAAACCGCCTATCACCAATAAGCTGTTTCTTCACGAGAATGATGAGAATCCTGCAACTGTCAGTCTTGATTGGACACATAAATCAAATGTAAAAATTGAATTCCGTAGAAAAGATAAGAACCCTGCAAATAATCCGAATCTATGGTATGACACATCTTGGATTACGATTAAAGATGCAACAGAAGAAATATTCTTTGAGCATACTTCCGTTGAGCGGGGGTATCATTATTATTACCGTTTAACTGATATTGAAACGGGATATTCGAGCATTAATGATATTGTTATAGGAAAAGATCCTGAAACTACAGCGGTCGTAAATGAAGTTGACGGTTATCATCTTGCTGGAGAACTCGTTTTTACAGAAGTCAATTTGTTAAAATCAGTTGAAGTTATGGTTCAGCCTGATGGAGTTGAGCAGAAGATTGCTCGGCCGGACAGGTGGTTTGAAATCAAAAATATTTCCGATAGAGTTATTAATCTAAAAAATATTGATTTTTATTTTCATCGGAGAGGCGAGGAGAGTTATCCTAGTAGTGAATTCATTTTTGGTAAAAGCGCTTTGCTAATTGATAGAAAAAAAGCAGTTGATACGTATGTATATCCTGGAGAGTATTTTGTTATAGCGGATTCGTTGGATTATATGTTCAGTGAAATGATAATATATAATATTTGTTCGAGAAATATTCCTCAATTGACTGAAGCAGAACTGACTAATAAAGATCTTGTGATGAGAATCGGGTCAAAGGTAATTGATGTTCTTACACTAAAAGATGTACATGGAAGAGTCCTTACAAATGGCAGGTCGTGTGCTGGAGTATATCTGTTTCATGATGAATTTTTGGATGGCCCAAAGTTCTCATGGTTGAATTCTCAAACTCCATTCTTAATGATTAATCCAAACAGCGGATTTGGATTATATAACTATTGCACGCCCGGAGAAAGGGGATTTGAGGAGTATTGAAAGCAGTTTAAATTAAATCTACAATAGGATATCGCAATTCATGAAAAAGTATTTCATTGTCGTTCTGGGTGTTTTTGTCTCTTTTGCATTAAATTCTTCTCCGGTGGAGCTTGAGTTTTCTGCAGATTATTTCGTTTTTGATAATGCTGATATGGCAAAATATAATCAGGGAGACTATGAAAAGAATCAGCCCTTAAAGAACGAGAATACTGATGATAAAACATCTTTTATGCTCTCTACTTTGATGATTAATTATTCAAAAAGATATTTGAATACGGATTTTACCATTAAAACAAAAACCGAAGGGTATTGGGGAAATGATAATCTTGGGGAAAATTCCAATAATAATTTCTTGTACTTTGAAAACTTATACGCATCTGTCTATTTTACCGATTTTATTTATGCCCGTATCGGACGCCAGAATTATTCAATAGGAAATGCTTCAAAGGATTATATATTTTCGGATATAATTGACGGACTTAGGGTTTCTTCAGGATTTCTCCTTAAGGATAATCCTATGCAGATTGATTTTATTGCAGATGTTTTGGGCGTTGCATCTCAGCCTGAAAAAACTAATAAATTTTCGCATATAGATAAGGATGATGATTATATTGAGGATTTTAACGGAGATACGCTTTCAATCAGAACGGGCTTATCTGTTTCATACTATTGTGCAGATCTATTTGCATATTATCTTAGATATGCTGCATCACGTCAGGGCGGCGCTGATATTTCAGAAAATGGTGCAAATACGACAAATAAAGCAGACGGCGACTATCTTGCTCTTTATGGTTTGAGGCTGTATCATGATAACTATCTCTTTGGAAAAAACGACCTGACCTTTGCTTTTTGTAACGGTTATGATTTTCAGTACAATGAAGATTTGAAGTATTCAGGATATTCAATAATCTTCAATAACGAGTATGATTTTAGCAGAGTATTTACTTTTAATTCTTTTTATTTGAAAAATATCAGAACGCTTCTTTCTGTCGGATATTTTGCATCTGACTTCTGTTCAATGAAAGGAGATTCTATAGGCGGATATCTTCTTGATGAGTATTACGGATATCAACCTTCCGCTGTTGCCGGACCATATGCTTTTATTGATTATGATAAAAAATATGCGGCGGAGACTTATGTTGATAAAACAGTTCCGAAAATATTTTATCAGTTTTCCGTAATAACTGAATTTGATTTCGGTCTTTCTGTTGATTTGTCATATCTTAGGTTAACTGCGAACGGAAAGGAAGCAAAGGGAAAGGTTATGGGAGATAACTTCTCAGGAGCATTTTTTTATGATATGAATAATGTTAAATTTAAACTCGGCGGTGAAATATTTTTGCCGGGCAATTATTATAAACAGGTGAGTGAAACAAATGCTTATGTTCCTAAAGGAAAAGATCCTTTTTATTGTGTCTTCATGTCGATGTCTTATGGATTTACACTTCTTGATTAGGATGTTCAAAATGAAAGGAATTAAATACCTGTTAAGCTTGTCTTTGTGCATCTTCTTTATTTCGTGCTCCCATTTGCCGATGTATAACAATAAATATGAACAGCTGAAAGTAATACGGGTCATCGGCGCTACAGAAGTGGAAGTTGTTTATAAAAAGAAAGTTCAGATTGTATCACTTGCCGGTATATATTTTATTGATTCAGAATCGATTCTTTCTGATTATTTTGAAACAGCAAAAATTGAAAATAAATATAAAAAAGAAGTTCTTTCCGCTGCAGCTGAAGCTGAGAATTTTCTTTTTTCTTCTGTAAGTTCAGGAGATGTTCTTTATGTCCTTAAATCAACAGATAGTTTTGATATCTCGAAAAATAAGGAACTTGTTGTTTATTCTCCTGACTTAAAAAGTATAAACGAAAAAATGGTTGAAAACGGATTTGCTTTTCCAAAGCAGTTTTCGGATGACCCGGAAATATCCCAAAAGATCAGATCTTCATTTAATAAATCGATAAAAAAAAAGAAAGGTCTTTGGAGAGTCGGACAGTTGATCGGCGGTAATATGATGGAAAATTCCGAGACAGAAAGTATTCAGGAAAAAAAGACTGAAGCTGAAGTAAAAACTGAAGCTGAAACCAAACCTGTTGAGCAGGAAGAAAAGAAAGAAACACCAGAAGTTGTTAAATAATTCAGATTTTATAAATGGGCGATTAATACTACAATTATTTTATTAGCACTCTACGCGGTGATTCTTCTTGTAAATATATTTTTGGCGGGAATTCCAAATGTCAATACCGGAATAACTGATTTTGTTATGGAAGTGTTTAATGTCTTATCAGTCGTTTATCTGATTAAACCATCTAATAGAAAATATTTCATTGAGTTCGCAAAAGAAAAAGACCAACAGAAGCGCATGAGAAAAATTTCAAGGATATGATGATTGGTTCTCGTGAAGCGGGTTAGTGAATTCACCCGCTTCATTAATAATTATTTCCTTAACGCTTTGATGATTTCATCAGCGGCTTTTTTGCCCGAAAGAAGCATGCCGCCGAAAATTGGACCCATGCGCGGCGAGCCGAAATATCCGCAAGCTGCCATTCCTGTGACGTATAATCCCGGATAGACTTCCTTTGTATTTTCAACAGTCATGCGTTCGCCGTCATCGCAGAACATAGGCGCTTCGCCTTTCGGTTGGGCAATCATTCCGCGTTTAGAAAGAAGAGATACCACCGCTGACGGATGCCCTGTTGAATCGACGACGTAATTTGATTTAATTATCAACGGATCTACGTGAAGATTTGTCATCTTAACGGGCGTCCAGTTGATAACCACTCCGCCGACTCTGTTGTCCTTAACTACAACATCCTCAATTTCAACCGTGTTAAAAATCGCGCATCCGGCGTCTATTGCTTTCGCGATCAGTTTTGCAGACATCTCGACAGCGTCGACGCTGTAATATTCGTCGCGGTAGGGCGTCATGCGTATTGAGAATTCTTCGGCAATTGCCTTACTTGAGTCTTGAAGAATAACCTGATTCATCATCATTCCGCCGCCCCAGATTCCGCCGCCAGGAGAAAGTTTCTTTTCATAAATAGCAGTTTTAATTCCGGCTTTGGAAAGATAATATCCAAGCACGAGTCCGGACGGCCCGGCTCCGACAATAACAACTTCGTTCTCGATGTGACTGATGAATTTTGCGGTGAAGCTTTCCACAACCGCTCTAGTAATAACTGTTTCTTGAAGCATTGTTCCTCCGAATGTTTTATAAATATAACCACGGAGGAACTAATTGCGTAATGAATAAAATCCGCGTGCACACGGATGCATAATGAAAGCTCGCCGTTTCCCTCCGCCGGTATTAACCGGATCAGGTCATCAGGGTATAATCTCAGCACGCGCAAAGCGCGGCACCCCTAACGGATAATCCGAGATCATGAGAAACTGAATGTACTTAGTGTCAAATATTTATTTTTGGTGAAAGTAGATGTAAGCAATATTTAAAAGTAATGTGTTCTGTACGGAAATAAATCAAATATGTTAATACTTTATATCTCAATCTTCTATTGGTATTGGGATTTTAACTAGCACTCCCGCTTCTCCAGTATTTTTTCCTGATATATTAAAATATCTGACATACGGAATAATCGGAGTTTTCGTGAAGAAAAATAAACCTGCCATAAAGCCGTTTTTGTTAGTGTTGAAATTTGTTACTGCTCCGGCTTCAAAACCGATGAATGTGCCTGACTTAAGCGGAAAGAAGATTTCGGGTCCGGCAAATATCCGGTTTCCGTTTTTATTTCTAAGGGCATCAATAAATAATCCGTAAGCGAAACTATTGCCGAAATGAACGAAACTTAATTCTCCGCCGAGAACTAAACCGTTTCCGCCGTAACCGGCATTGATTCCCACTGGGATATAATTGCTTGCGAAATTGAATCCATTTGCATTTAATTGAAGAGAAAAAAATGAAACCAAAACAGCAAAAAATATTTTCATAAGGATACACTTACCTTTGAAGCAGGATAAATCAACATAAATAAAAACACTTTCGGTGATCATGTTGATTGTTCGTATTGCGGCATTCTGATGTGCGTTACAATTGATTTGCTATTTATGATGAGGCTGATATTAGCATAAATAAAAAAATATTTTGGTGATGTTTTTTAAATGATTTGTTGAATTATATCCGGTAATGCTGAATTAAAAAATATAATTGTTTTTTGCATATTATGATTATTTTGGTATGATTTCTTTGGAAATAGACATAAAATTCTCCAATATGGGTATACGCCATTTGTTTTTTATCCAAATCATAGTTATGTTTACTTCGATTGGTGTTATCTCAAAATCAACTTCAGCAAGATCACCGTTGTCTAATTCTTTTTGAACTGCAATTCTCGGAAGAACAACGGTTCCGACTCCTGCTATTATATTATGCTTAATTGATTCAATTGTACCCATGCTTATTAAAAGCTGCATTTCAACTTTAGCTTCAATAAAATATTCCTGAATAATTTTGAAATAATTGCAATCGCTGGTTGTGATGTATATAGGTTCATTTTTCAGATCAAGAGGGCTTACTTTTTTAATCGATAATATGGGATTCGAGGGGTAAGTAACCATTACAAGATCAAGTGTAGATAATATTATTGAATCAAGATCAACAGCATGAAAAGTGTCGGTTATTAAAAAAGCCAGATCGATGATTCCTGATTTGAGTTCTTCATGCAGTCCATGGTAAGAGCAGGGATTAAAATGAAAATCAACTTTTGGGAATTTCGTGTTGAATTTCTTCAGTATTTCTGGCAGATAATATGTGCTAATTGTTTCAGGTATTTTTATTGTCAATGAACCGCGTATTTCCTCGCAGGATTTAATTTCTGAAAGGATCTCATCTTCTAAATCAATCATTTTCTGGGAATATTTTAACAGCAGTTCTCCCGAACGTGTTAAAGAAACTATTTTCCCGTCACGATTGAAAAGTTTAACACCCAGTTGATTTTCGAGCTGTTTAATTTGATCAGATACAGTTGATTGAGCATAATCAAGAACATCGGCAGCCTTGTTAAAGCTTTCAAGTGTTGCAACTGTTCTGAAAGTATGAAGCTGTTTAAAATCCAAAATTTCCTCCAATCGGGAAAGCCGATATCACCAATCGTTTGCGCCTGTTGACAGTCCATTTCCGATCGAATAATTTGCAAGCAAAATTATTGGAGGAACAACCCATGGAAACAATTGTTAGAAGAATTCCCATTCCCATAGCGGGCTTAATGCTTGCTCTTGCCGCATCAGGTAATATCGTTTTACAGTACGGCTCGGTTTACCGCAACATTTTAGGGTCATTGTCGCTGGTCATCTTGGTATTGCTTGCCGCAAAAATTTTGTTTGATAATCAAACAATAAGAAAAGACCTGGAAAATCCGGTTATTGCCAGTGTTACCCCGACTATAACAATGGCGGTTATGCTTCTGTCGACTTATCTGAGTAAATCCCATCCCTCTGTAGCATATGAAATTTGGCACTTGGCTTTGATAGCGCATGTTCTTTACATTATTTATTATTCAAGGAAATTTCTTTTTAAGTTTGATATCAAGAATATCTTTCCGAGCACGTTTATAGTTTTTGTCGGAATAGTTGTTGGAAGTGTTACAGCTCCCGTGTATAATCTATACTTTATCGGACAAATACTTTTCTGGTTCGGATTTGTTTCTTATCTTGTTCTATTGCCTATAATATTTTACAGATTATTTATTTTCAAAAATATCCCTGAAGCAGCTGCTCCGCTAATTGTAATATGCGCAGCTCCGGCTAATCTTTGTCTGTTCGGATATTTGAATACATTTCAAGAAAAAAACATTTCTATAATAGTATTTTTGACAATTCTTGGACTAGCGATGACTTTGTTTGTTCTGATTTATATGCCCCGTCTCTTAAAGCTTAAATTTTATCCGAGTTATGCAGCATTCAGTTTTCCTTTTGTTATAAGCGCTATGGCATTAAAGAAAGTGAATGAATATTTTTCTTCGCTTGATATAAAAATAGGATTGTTGTCTAATACCGTAATAATTGAAGAAATCATTGCTTTGGTTATTGTCGGATATGTTTTTGTTAGATACGCGAATTATCTTCTGGTGAGAAAAGATACAAAGGCAACTACTGTCGGATATTTTTCCAGCACTAAGAAGTTTTAGAGCCAATATGTGTTTTGTGAATTGAATCAAAAAAATTGTGTTATATCTATTTCAGCAGTTTCTTTTCGATAAATTGCTGAGATAGATACTAATTAAATTATTTGTTTTTGAAAAATAGGATTTATAAGTTTATAATATTTGAATTTTAATTTCCGAGCGGTATAGGGAATTTAAATAAAACACCGGCTTCAGCGAAACTTTCACCGCCTAAATGAAAAAATCTGAAATACGGAATGACGTAGTATGGTATGAATAATCCCAGCATAAATCCCGATTTGTTTGTTTTGGTGTTTATCGCTCCGCCGGCTTCGAGTCCAAATAAGAATCTTGAATTATAACCCGGGAAAAGTAATTCAGGTCCTGCAAATATCCGGTTACCTTTTTTGTTTTTAAGAACATCTATGAAAAAACCATAGCCAAAGTCGTTTCCGGTATGAATCACGCTTACTTCACCGCCTATTACTCCTCCGCTTCCCCCGCCTCCGGTATTGATTCCGATAGGCATGTAGTTATTCGGAAGATTCCACGTCTGAGCTTTTAATTGAAAAGATAGAAAGATTACGATGCAGGTAAAAAATATTTTCATAAATATAAGGCTCCATGAGTTAGTCTTAAATCCATAAAAATATCAATTCGTGATAGGTATGGGAAATTTGAATAAAACACCGGCTTCAGCGAAACTTTCACCGCCTAAATGAAAAAATCTGAAATACGGAATGACATAGTATGGAATGAATAATCCCAGCATAAATCCCGATTTGTTTGTTTTAACGTTCGTCACTCCGCCGGCTTCGAGACCGATTATGATTCTTGAATTGTTTCCTGGAATAAAAATTTCAGGACCTGCGAATAAGCGGTTTCCGTTTTTATTTCTAAGAACATCTAAGAAAAAGCCATAGCCTATGTCGTCACCGGTATGAACAATGCTTACTTCTCCTCCGAAAATTCCTCCGCTTCCCCCGCCTCCGGCATTGATTCCGATAGGCATGTAGTTATTCGGAAGATTCCAATTCTGTGCATTCAATTGAAGGGAAAGGAGGATGGTCAGAAGTGTTAAAAAATATTTCATTATAATTTCCTCTGTCAATGATCAAACGGTTCGACATGAATCGAAACGAATATACCTGAGCCGTATTTTTCTGCAAGACAGTTTTCTATATTCATGGAAATGTCATGACCTTCTGTGACGCTGAGGGACGGATCAACAAGAATATGAGCATCTATTGCGATAGAGTTTCCTATTTTACGTGTTTTAAGATTATGCAGATCTTTGACTCCGGCAATAGCGCAGATGTCGCACCTAATTTCGCCAACCATTTTTTTGGGCAGTGATTTCTCGAGTAGTTCGTTCACAGCCTGATAGCTGATTGCAATTGCAACTTTTACGATGAAAAAACTGACTATTATTCCGGCAAGCGGATCAAGTATTCTGAATTTTTCACCGAGAAAAATGGCGCCTCCAATTCCAGCGGCCGTCCCTATTGAAGAAAATGCGTCTGATCGGTGATGCCATGCATTTGCGATTACTGCATCGCTTTTAATTTTTTTTCCGGTGGAGGCTGTAATGCGGTAAAGTAATTCTTTTAATATAATGGAAACAAATGCTGCTATGAGTGCGATTTTGCCCGGAGATTCTATTGGCATTCCTTTGTAAACGTAGTAAACTGATTTTGCGCCATTGGTGAAAATTCCTGCACCAACAGCAAAAAGCGCCGCTCCGATTAAAAAAGTCGCGAATGTTTCAAATTTTCCGTGTCCGTATGAATGATCTTCGTCGCCGGGTTTGCTGACAAAAAAATAAAAGCTGGCTATTACAACGATATCAGTGGCAAAATCAGATATGGAATGCACGGCATCCGCTATCATGGCATTACTGTTTCCGAAAATCCCGGCGAAAAGTTTAAAGGAAGAAAGTATGATGTTGATTATAAGCCCGATGTATGTTATTCTTAAAGCGATTGAGCTTCTTTCGGTTTCTCTCATTTAAACTCCGGCAATTAATTCGGTTTATTGATGTGCAGATGAAAAGATAAGTACTTGAATTTATTAAGCGTAATTCGATAATGTCAAATATATTGAGAAAAAAATTTGCATTTGTTAGGTGTTTCTCATTTTGTTATTCATAACGGAGTTTGCGATGAAAAATATACCTTTTTCAAAAGAACAGATAGTTAAAATTGCGGAAAAATTTCCGACTCCCTTTCATATTTATGATGAAAAAGCAATCCGGGAGAACGCTAAACGTTTGAATAAAGCATTTTCAATTTTTGAAGGATTTAAAGAATTTTATGCGGTAAAAGCCAGCCCAAATTATCATCTGATGAAACTTCTCAAAGAAGAAGGTTTCGGTTCGGATGCAAGTTCTCTCGCAGAATTGATTCTTTCTGAAAAAGCCGGTATCACCGGTGAAAATATAATGTTCAGTTCGAATAATACTCCGATTGAGGAATTTGCCAAGGCAAAAGAGTTAGGCGCCATTATCAATCTTGATGACATCACTCATATCAAATATCTTGAAGACGGCTTGGGTCTTCCTGAGCTGCTAAGCTTCAGATTTAATCCGGGTCCACTCAAAGGCGGAAACGCAATTATAGGAAAACCTGAGGATGCAAAATACGGTCTGACTAAGAAGCAGCTTTTTGAAGCTTATGCCGAGATAAAGAAAAAAGGCGTAAAAAGATTCGGGCTTCATACAATGGTTGCTTCTAATGAACTTCATTATAAATATTTCGTTGATACTGCGAAGATGCTTTTTGAAATAGCCGTAGAACTAAAAAAAGAACTGGATATAGATCTGGATTTTATAAACATCGGCGGCGGAATAGGCATCCCATACAAACCTGAGCAGAAGGATGTCGATGTTGAAAAAGTAGCAGAAGGAATCCGTCTTGAATTTGATGAAATAATCTGCAAAAACGGACTGAAGCATCCTAAGCTTTATATGGAATGCGGAAGAATGGTGACAGGACCTTTCGGTTATCTGGTTACGAAGGCTATTCATAAAAAGGAAATATATAAGAATTATATAGGCGTTGACGCGTGTATGGCAAATTTGATGAGACCGGCTCTTTACGGCGCATATCATCATATTACAGTTCTGGGCAAGGAAAATAAGCTGCGTGACAGAATATATGACGTAGTCGGGTCTCTTTGCGAAAACAATGATAAATTCGCCATTGACCGTGAACTTCCTGAAATTGAAAACGGTGATTTCATAGTTATCCATGATGCGGGAGCTCATGGCCATGCGATGGGATTTAATTATAATGGAAAACTCCGTTCAGCAGAGCTTCTTCTTAAAGAAGACGGAAGCGTAAAACTTATCCGTAGAGCTGAAACTCTTGACGACTATTTCGCGACTCAGATTTTTGAATGATATTTACTGGTGAATTTTCAATACCTGCTGATGTGAAGGATGACCCTTACGGATTTGTGAAGGGTCTTTTTTCTTTTGAAGTTTCAATAAAAAAGATTCTTCGGCGGTCAGTAGACGCGAGAAAAAAAACGGCAGTAGTAATTAATTACCGCGTGGAAGTAGAAACAGATGCAGGAAATTCCGATAAGATACGAATGCTCGGATTTTCAGAGACGGTAAAAACTGAAAATGAAACTCCAGTAATAAAAAAAATAAAAACAAAAAAAGAAGTTATGATAATCGGCGCAGGTCCTGCAGGGCTTTTCGCGGCGCTACGATTAATTGATGCAGGTTTTTCGGTTACTATTCTTGAGCGCGGCAAAAAAGCCGAAGAAAGAATGCATGACATCGAGCTTCTTGAAATTGAAGGAATTCTGAATACTGAAAGCAATACTGTTTTCGGCGAGGGCGGTGCCGGAACATATTCTGACGGAAAACTTACTTCGAGAATTCATCGCGGCGATATAGAATACTTTTTCGGCCGGATGGTTGAGTTCGGTGCGGATGAAAGAATTCTATTTGAGTCAAAGCCTCATGTCGGTTCGGACGTTCTACGTAAAATTGTAAAAAATATCAGACTGTTTATAGAAAGTTCTGGATCATGTGTCCGTTTTTCGACACGTGCGGATGATTTTTCCATTGAAAGCGGAAGCATATGCGTCAGAACTTCTAATGATGAATTTACTTCTGATGAACTGATTCTTGCCATCGGACATTCCGCCCGCGATACCTATGAGATTCTTTCACGAAAAATGATTCTTGAGAAAAAAGGTTTCGCGGTTGGAAGCCGTATAGAGCATCCGGCTGAATTTATAAATAAATCTCAATACGGAAGATTCGCTGAACATCTTCCGGCTGCAGATTATAAGCTTGTCTTTAATAATGCAAAAACCGGAAGAGGAGTTTATTCTTTCTGCATGTGTCCTGGAGGCTTTGTTGTTAACTCGTCTTCAGAGCATAAAATGCTCTGCGTAAACGGAATGAGCAACTCAGCGCGTGATATGAAATTTTCAAATTCAGCAGTTGTAGTTTCAGTGAAACCAGAGGATATTACCGGCGGGGCGCTTGAGGCAATAGAATTTCAAAGAAAAATTGAAAGGTCTGCTTTTGTAGAATGTTTTAAAGCACCTTCAATCCGCGCGAGGGATTTTTTATCAGGTAAAATTTCAAAGTCTGTGCCTGAAAATTCATATCGCAACGGATGTGTCGCCGCAGATATTGCTGAAATATTACCTGATTTTGTCGTTTCAGAAATGAAAGCCGGGCTAAGGCGTTTTGATTCTATGATACGCGGTTTCTCGGATGAAGGTTTTTTTATCGGCGTCGAAACAAGAACTTCATCTCCGGTCAGAATTAAAAGAACAAAGGAAATGACGGCTGAGGGTTTTTCTAATGTTTATCCTGTAGGCGAGGGCGCGGGTTATGCGGGCGGAATAGTTTCATCCGCCGTCGACGGAATCCGTGCGGCGGATGCTATTATAGAGAAATATTCCTGATTATTCAACCATCTCAAGAACACCCCATCCCTTTGTGCTTTTGTAAGAATCGTTTGTCGGATCGTTCCATTTTGTAACCGATTTTCTGATTCCGCTGCCGTCGGCATCATCGTTGATCTGAAGTTCATAACCTATTTTTGTTCCGGCTGAACCTTTTATCGTTTGGAACGTAAATGATGCTTCGATAAGATAACCTTTTTTGGTTTTAATAGCTTTTGACTGAATCATTTCCGGCTGGGCATGCCCACCTCCGACTGTTTTACGATTTTCGAAACTTATTCTAAACTGGAAATCCTCATCCTGATATCCTCCCGCTTTTGCATTATTTTCATCGATGAAAAATTCAAGAGAATCCTGCATATAAGGTTCGGTTGCCTTTGCGCTTAGTTTTGGATCTGTGACATCTGCAAGTATGTAGAGTTTGTTTTCGTCCCATAGAGTTTTAATGGAAGCAGTTGCCCCTTTATGATTTGTCAGATAGATATTTGTTGATACTGCTTCGGCTTTTTCCCAGATCTTGTCGATTGTTCCATCAATTACAGGAGTACCTTTTTTTGCTTTGTAAAGTGCTGCTTCCTTGCGTGGAAGATCTTTCTTTGGAGGAAGTTTAGACGGATCTGTCAGAGCCCAAAAAGCCCATTTTGGTTCAAGTTTATCTGAAAAAAGAAGAGGCCAGTCTTTTCTTTTTACGGGATATGATGTCAGCCAGGTGTGACCGTCATGGAATCCCCAGAATGTGACATTTTTGATTGAAGAAGAATGCTTCTTAAATACATCCATGATTTCCTTGTATCGGTGCGCCTGATAAATCAGATACTCTTCTGATGGGGAGTCGAATCCTCCGAATTCATCTTCATAAAAAGACATATCCATTTCGGTTATATGCAGATCAAGACCGAAAACTTCAAGATTGAAAACAGCCTGTTCAATCATCGAAACTGAAGGGTATTGCATTTTGATATGCATTTGCAGACCTATTCCATGAATCGGAATTTTTTTGTCGATAAGGCTTTTTATGAGTCTGAAATATGCCTTATTTTTTTCAGGTTCGAATGTGTTGAATTCGTTGATGAAAAGCTTTGCATCCGGATCTGCTTCATGTGCGTAAATAAAAGCTTTTTCAATATAGTCGGGCCCTATCAGTTCATACCATTTCGAATGGCGCAACTGGTCATTTGTAGTGGTGTCTATTGGTTCGTTGATGACGTCCCATGCAAATATTTTCCCTTTATATTGACCGACAACTTTGTGAATGTGATTGCGCATTCTTTCAAGCATGAGTTCTCTGCTTGCGGGTTTTCCATCCTTATCCTGAAACATCCAGTCTGCGACTTGAGTGGGATGATCCCATATGAGGCAGTGACCTCGTACCAATTTGTCGTGTTTGTCGGCAAATGCCATTATCTTATCTGCCTGAGTGAAGTCGAACTGTCCTTCCTTCGGTTCTGTGGATAAATATTTCATGGCATTTTCTGCCGTGATGCTGTTGTAGTGTTTTATCAGAATTTCGGCTTCGGGGCCAGTGAGCTGGTCGGGTTCTACTGCGGCTCCGATAGGGAAGAAATCCTTATTGGCTTTGTAAAGTGAATCGCTTTTGAATTTTCCGCATGAAAAGAAGGCTAAAAATGCTAGGATACAGAGAATAAATTTCATAGTAAACACCTTTTTAAAAGCAGTTTAATTATGCAAATGTTTTAATACGAGATTGTAGAAGTCAACAGAAATTATATTATGAATTGCATTTGAAGCTGAATTTGCAGGATTATATTTAAACGGCATTTCGATTGAATTATGCCGTTTAAATATATGCTAATTGATTAAATCTTTCTTTCTGCTCTGAATATTCTTAGAAAATAAACAAATGCTACGCCTTGGACTGCTACCGAAAAAGCAGAAACAGCGTAAACTCCAAGCCTGTCATACATTAGTCCGATAAGAGCACTTCCGGCAAACCAGAATAATCCAAAGAGCATATTGAATAGACCGAATGCTCCGGCTCTTTTGGATGAAGGTACACGGTCGGAGATAGCTGCCTTTAAAATAGATTCCTGGGTTCCCACGCTGATTCCCCAGAGAGCCATACCCGCGATAATCGCGTAAAATGAACCGAGAAAAACCAGTGGCGCTGTTAATATTTCCGCGAGAAAAAGACCTGCGAGCGCTTTGATTCCGATTTTATCATAAAGGTAACCGAAGAATATTGCTGCCGCGGCGTCGATTGCCATCGCGCCTGCGTAAAGAAGGGGAATTGCTTCTTCAGTAAACGCACCGGTTTTTTTGAGATGAAGTCCGATGAGCGGAAAATCCGTGATTCCCATTGCAAGAAGACCCGCTGCGATAACTATGATCCAATACGGGCGGGAATAGCCTTTTCCGGATAATTCGGGTGTTTTTGACTTTATTTCAAATTTTTCGGGATGAGGAAAAAGGAATCTTGCAATAAATGTTATTCCTATCGCAAGAGCGGCCGGGATGAAAAGAAGAAGCAGACCGTTTCTGTAAGTCTGAATTTCTGTACCGGATTTTACTGTAAACAGCAGAATCGAGAAAAGAGTCGGACCGACAAATGCTCCAATCTGATCCATTGCCTCATGAAGTCCGAAGCCGAAACCGCTTCCGGTGTGAGTTGATGCGAATGATATTACAGCATCATGAGCAGGTTTTCTGACTGCTTTTCCGACTCTCTCAAAAAAGAGAAATGCTACAGCGAGTTCCCATCCGTTAAGAAAGGCGAGCATCGGAAGCGAACATAACTGCAGAGTATAACCGGCTATGATGAATATCCAGTATTTGCGGGTTTTGTCGGCAATAGAACCCGAGACGAAACGGAGAGCGTATCCTGCGAATTCTCCGATACCTGCCGCAAGTCCTATAGCAAATGCGCTGGAGCCGAGCAGTTTTAGAAACTGACCGACAACGCTTCTTCCCCCTTCATAGTTCATATCTGCGAAGAGGCTTACGAGTCCGAAAAGAATGATGAATATTATCGCACTTCTTTTCGTTAGTTTGATTGTTTTCTTCATTGAATCCTCCTGTTTATTCAAAAATTTCATTATTCAGTTCTTTCAGCTTGTCTGTGACCTTTGCATAAAGAATTCTGCCGCTTTCGGTTATATGATAATATTTGCGGATTTTGCCCGCAGTATTTATATCTTTTCTTTCGAGATAGCCTTCTGATTCAAGATTCGCGAGCAGGGGATAAAGTGTACCATAAGAAAGGCTATATCCGTGTTCTTCCAGCTCGTCTTTAAGTTCCTGTCCGTAAAATGGCCTCTTTGCCGTGTGATATAGAATATGGATTCTGATAAAGCCGGCATAAATTTCCCGGAGTATTTTCGGTTCGCTGTTAGTTGTCATATAGCCTCAGTATCGTAAATAAATATCATATAACGATATCAATATACGATATAAATAATATAAATCAAATTTTTTTTGGAATTAATTCAAAAAACCGTCAAAATGAATTAAGATGCTTATTTTGTTTCTTTATAAAATGCTTGCTATAATAAACTTGGGTAAAAAAATGGACTTCAGAATGGAGAAATTCTTTCTTCACGCTTTGATACTTGTTTTCGACACTAAACTGAATGTTTAATCGTCTGCGAAGGCTCTGTTTTGGATTACTTTTCCCCGCATTACCGTTATTGGAAGTGTTTGAGGAAGACCCTCTCAAGTCTCAAAAATCAGTATCTTGCGGAATTCTTTGAATAGGGGGATAAATGGAAAGTCTCGGGATAAATATAGGATCGTCGAGCATAAAGCTTGTTCTGCTTAAGGGCAAACAAATTGTATGGTCGGCGGTTAAAGAGCACGAGGGTAATTTCCTCGAAACTCTCAAGTCGCTTCTTTCAGACAAAGCCATTCCGAAAGGAGTAAAGGCTCTTGTTACAGGTCATGAAGGCCGTCATTTGTTAAACGTCGATAATGTACTCGAATCCATCTGTGTGGAAACAGCGACAAGAGAACTCGGTTACGAAGTTAATGCTGTTGCTTCGCTCGGCGGTGAGATATTCGTGGTCTATAAAATTGACTCTGACGGAAAAATTATTACAAGCTTTTCGGGCAACAAATGCGCGTCCGGAACCGGTGAATTTTTCAAACAGCAGCTCGGCCGTATGGATATGAAACTTGCGGATATCGCCGGAGTTCATGATTCATGTAAAGTTCACAAACTTTCAGCTCGTTGTTCAGTTTTTATGAAAAGCGACTGTACACATAAACTGAATAAAGGCGAAGCAAGCAAGGGAGACATCGTTCTTTCGCTTAGTGACGTTATGGCTGTTAAAGTCGTTGAGTTTCTTAAAAAAGCAAAAATTGCCGATGGAAAAGTTATATTGTCGGGCGGACTCACAAAGAATGCTCATATAGTAAAATTCGTAAGAGAAAAACTTCCTCTGATTGAATTTATTGTTCCTGAGGAATCATCTTATCTTGAAGCATTCGGGGCAGCAATTCTTGCTTCTACCCTCGGAACTCAGCTTCCGGAAGGAAATGATCTTTTCAAAAAACACGAGTTGTCATTCGGAAGATATAACAGCCTTAAAACTGCTGAAAGCCGCGTTCATTACATACCTTCAAAAAGAGGAAAGGCTCAGGAAGGACGTGAATATATTCTCGGTGTCGACGGCGGTTCAACAACTACTAAAGTCGCTCTCATGGATATTGAGACCGATGAAATTGTTGCAGATCATTATGGAAGAACTCATGGAGATCCTGTTGCCGCTCTCAAGAAATGCCTTGAAGAAGTCAAGAAACAGCTTGCAGAACAGAATGTGGATTACCGCAAAATAAAAATTTCCCTCATTTCAACAACCGGTTCATCGAGAGAAATTCTCGGTGTATTTCTTGAAACGGGCGGAGTTTATAATGAAATTATTGCTCACGCAACCGGAACAACTTATTTCAAACCTGAAATCGATACGATTTTTGAAATCGGCGGACAGGACGCGAAGTACGTTTATCTTAAAAACAAAGTGCCTATCGACTATGCAATGAATGAAGCGTGTTCTGCCGGAACGGGTTCATTTCTTGAAGAATCAGCTTCGGGAGATCTTAACATCACCGATGTAACAGATATCGGCGATATCGCAGTTGCTGCGGAGCGTCCTCTTAAATTCGGCGAACATTGTTCGGCATTTATCAATTCGGATATCAGAAAGGCGATTCAGTTCGGAGCAACAAGAGAAGACATCACGGCCGGTATTGTAACTTCAATCGTTTCCAATTATCTCAACCGAGTTCTTGGTAACCGTTCTGTTGGAAGCAACATCGTTCTTCAGGGAGGAGTTGCAAAGAACAAGGCTGTTCCTCTAGCATTCGCGATGATACTTGATAAAGACATCACAGTTCCGCCAGATCCTGAGCTTCTCGGATGTTTTGGTGTTGCGCTTTTAGCGAAACTTAAAAATAAAGACGGCTTCCTCGATAAGTCGGAGTTCAGCATTGACAGCATAATGAATACCTCAATCGTTTATGAAAGAGAATTCAAATGCCAGGCATGTGATAACTACTGTCCGATCAAGGTTCTCAGTGTCAACGGTCATAAATATATGTTCGGCGGACGCTGTAATAAATACGCGAACAGCAGAAAGAAGAAAGTTTTCGACGAAACAAAGATATTCAACTATGTTGAAAAACGCGAAGAAATAATCTTCAAGGATTTTGCTCCTTCTGCTGAAATGCCAAAAAGACGCGGAATAAAAGTCGGTCTTCCTATGGCATTCTCGACATATTCACTTTATCCGCTTTATTCACATTTCTTTCATAAACTTGGAATTGAAACCGTTCTATCGAAAGAAATTGATCCGGAAGGTGTTTCAAAAGCGGAAAGCGCGTATTGTTTCCCTGCTGAAATAGCGCATGGAGCAATACAGGCTCTTGTGAATACTGATGTAGACTATGTTTTCGTGCCTCACTTCAGAGATCTTGAAAGTTATGAAAAGGATGTTCATGCAACATTCTGTCCGATAACGCAGGCTCTTCCTTATTATATCAAGAAAGCTTTTCCTGATGTTAAAGAATCAAGATTTTTAACTCCGATCGTGAGTTTCAAGTTTGGAAATGAAAAGGCTCTCGAAGGATTCATCGACGCCGGAAAACAACTCGGAATCGGTGAAAGGGAGATCAAAGAAGCTTTTGATTATGCGTTTGCGAAACAACAGGAATTTCTTGCGAAATATGCCGCAATCGGTGCAGAGGCAATGAAGAAAGCAGAAGAATCCGATCATCCAGTAATCGTTCTTCTCGGCCGTCCTTATAATGCATTCTCTAAAGATGCGAATATGGGTATTCCTCAGAAGTTTACCACACGCGGTTATTCTGTTGTTCCTTTTGATATGGTTCCTCTTAAAGATGCGGAAATATTTCCTAATATGTACTGGTATTATGGTCAGCAGGATATGAAGGCTGCTGTATCGGTAAAAAATAATCCGAATATTTTCGTTACATTTATAACTAACTTTTCGTGCGCGCCGGATTCATTCATGCTTCATTATCTCAAATGGATCATGGGAATGAAACCGTTTCTGGTTCTTGAACTCGATTCTCATTCGGCTGATGCCGGAATCGATACACGTGTCGAGGCTTTCCTTGATATCATCGAAGGATATAAGGCGAAGTTTAAAAATGAAGAAGTCGAAAGATTCGACAACGGTCTCCGTTTCATTAACAACGGTAAAGACAAGCTTCATTTGATTGATACGAAAAAAGGCAACAAGCGCATTGAGATATTCAATAACAAAGAAGTTGTTCTTCTGCTTTCCAATATGGGTCAGCTATCGGTTGAACTCGTCGCAGCCGCTCTAAGGGGTGCCGGAGTAAATTCCGACGCGATGCCTGTGCCTAATACATATACTCTTCAGATGGCAAAAAATTACATGTCCGGTAAAGAGTGTCTTCCATCACAGCTAGTTCTCGGTGAAGCTCTTCAGTACATGTTCTCGGAAAAATTCGATAAGAATAAGACATATCTTCTTTTTGTTCCGACGACTCTCGGTCCTTGCAGAACAGGTCAGTACTTTGTGTTTTACGAAAATCTTTTTAAGGATCTTCGAATTGAAAACATGATTACGGTAACGATGGATTCGGATAATTCTTATAATGAATTCGGAACAGAGTTTACTAAGAATGTCTGGAAGAACATGATTATCGCGGATTACATGAAGGACATCGAGGCGACTCTACGTACTTGTGCGGTTGATCCTGTTAAGGCTATCGAAATCTATGACAAGGAATGGAGAAAACTCATTGATGTTGCGGAAAAAACTCCGGCTAAGATTTATTCATTTCTGAAAGGAATCGTCGATGAACTCGCAAAAATTCCTCTTAAAAAGAAAATGAAAGATACTCCGAAGGTTCTTGTCGTAGGTGAAATTTATGTAAGAAGAGACGATTTTGCTGTTGATGAACTCGTTCAGCACTTTTGCAGAAACGGAATTATCCCGAAGATATCTTCTGTATCAGAATGGATTTACTATTGCGATTATACCCGCAAACATGATATAAAGAAACGTCTGAAGCTTGTTCCTTTCTATAAACGAATGTTTTCTACACCGATGAAAGAACTTATCATGTGGAAACTCGAACATATTTACAAGACCCATGTAGATCATAAAGTTCTTTCTATACTGAATAAATGCGAACTTGTTCCGTCTTCTCCTCACAATATGGAAAAGATTATGGATAATGCTCACAAATATTTTGTTCATAGCGATCTTTATTCCGAAATTTCTATTTCGTCAGGGGCTGCGGCAACTGCACTTCTTGACGATTATTCAGGAGTTGTGAATATTTCTCCGTTTGCTTGTCTTATCGGACGTGTTATCGAAGGAATAATTGCACCTTGGGCAAGAGAGAAAAAGCTTCCTGTAATGAGCGTCGAAATTGACGGAGACATTCTTCCGCCGAATATCGTAAGCAAGCTTGAAATATTTATGCTTAATGTTATCCGGTTTAGAAATAATCCTAAGATTGAAGATTTCATACAGAAAGAGACAACCGCTACTATAAAACGAAACATTAAAGCAAGTTAAAATAAAAAACCCGCCGGAAGGCGGGTTTTTTATTTGTTGGATTTAAATTTTTTTTCCCATTTGTGCGACCATTCATGAAAAGGCTGTAGTATTTCAAAAAGCTCAATTCCGTCTTTTGTAAGAGCATAACCTTGCGGAGTTTGTTCTACAAGCATGGCTTCGGTAAGGTCTTTTATGCGTGAGTTAAGTACAGACGGAGACATTGAATCGCATTTTGACTGAAGAGCGCGGAAAGTCAAAGGACCTCCGCTCAACTGCCAGACGATTCCCATAGCCCATCGTCTTCCGAGAAGATCAAAGAGAGCCATGATCGGAGCACCTGATTTTGATCCTCTGACGGGGCTTCCGGGTTTTGGAATAGGCATAAGAACCTCGTATAGAAAAATACCTGCCGCACTTATTGCGGCAGGGCTTAATGAAAAATTAAGAACTATTGACTTATTATCAAATCATTTTTAGTTCATTTGTCTTTATTTTGCTGCAGCAAGACGTTCTTTGATTGTCATTCCAGCGACTCCGATGTTTTCATAAGGAAATTCCTCAATGAAAACCATGAAGTTTTCTGGTTTTAATCCTGTAATTTTTACAGCTTCATTGGTTAGATTTGTGATAAGTTCTTTTTTCTTTTCTTCGCTGATTTGTCCCATTTTGATGTTAATTAATGGCATGTTAATTCTCCTGATTTTTATTGCGCGCTACGGATATAGTAGCGCGCTACCGTTTCCGTAGCAAGCTTTTTTTTGAAATATTTAGTAATTAATTACACCGGATAATTCTTTACAATTTCAATCGGTTTTTAAAAGTGAGCGCAGATAGGCAAACGGAGATAATTATGAAAAGAAATCAGAAAATATCAGTATATTTAATAACAGCTTTCTTCTTTTTGTTGTATATCTTGACCGATACGATTGAACTATTTCAGTCGGGACTTTCCTCTTCTCAGATGATTTTAACATATATTGCAATGGCAGGAATTTCATTGTCGATGATCGGACTTTATGCCGTTGAAGGTGCTGAGGCAGGGAAGGTTCGTCTGATTGGAACTATTCTGATTTCTGTTTCTTTTGTATATTTTTCAGGAACGGCAACTTATGCCTTTGCGGAAAAAAGCCCTGAATACGCTCCATTAGTTAGGAAGCTTGGTTCGATGTATCTTCTGCATGGAGTAATTTTAATAATCGGTACATTTCTTTTTGCAATATCACTGATAAAAGAAAAATCACTAAACTATATCGTATCAATAATGCTTATTGCTTCGTCTATTCTAAGTCTTTCAGCCGGATTATTCGGATTTACAGAGCAATTATATGTTGTATCTAATTTTATCAGAAATTCCGGTTTTGTTATTTTCTGTCTGCTGAAGACAAAAAATAACAAAACCGGATAGGTTTTCTATTTAATAATTTTAAAAAAACTGACTTCAGATTTTAGAGTTTCTGCCATTGAAGATATTTCTTCAGTGCTTGCGGAAATTTCTTCTGAGCTTAGTGAATTGCTTTGAGTCATTTCACTGATAACTGAAACCGATTTAACTATTTCGTCAATAGCAACTTTTCCTTCTCGGATTGCTGAAGTGATAAAATTTGTTTTAGTTAAAACTTCTTTAAGACCATCATTGACTTCGTTATTTGCAGAATTCTGTTTTTCAGTCAGGCGAGAAAGTTCCTGCATCATATTTGTAATAGCTTCAATTCCGAGAAGAATTGTTTTTTCCTTTGCAATAGCGCTTCGAACTTTTTGCAGGGCACTGTCGGAATTTTTATTGTTCTGCATGATTAAATCATCAATCTGCTTTATGCTTGAAGTTGTTGCATCTGCAAGATGACTGATTTCATCAGCAACAACCGCGAATCCGCGTCCGGCTTCTCCTGCTCGAGCAGCTTCTATCGCGGCATTAAGTGAAAGAAGATTTATTTGTTCAGAAATATCATTGATAATGTTAACGATTCCAAGCATATCCTTCGATTCGTCGGCGCTTCTTGTGATGATTTCTGTCATTTCATTCATTTCTTTTGAGTTGGAAATGACGTCTTCGTTAATAGCGCGGACTTTATCATTAGTCATATTTATGTTTTGAACAACCGAACCAATTATAAGTTTGAGGTCATCGGCCATCTGATTGATGCGGTTTATTTCTGTTTGTTGAGTTTCAACAGAGGTCATTATGCTTTCTTCACTTGCAGCAAGTTCTTCGAGTGTTGCGTTAACCTGCTCTACAGATGATGATTCGCTTTGAATATTGTCAGAAAATGAAATTACATTCTGTGAAATTTCTACAGAAGATGCGGCAAGAGTCTGTGATACATCAACAATCTTGGAGATGATACCAGAGAGATGAGAAATTATTGTATTATAATTATGATCTAGTTTGTCGAGTTCAAAATTGCTGTTTGCTTTATCATTATTAATCTTTTCTGGCTGGATCGTTCCATTGGCTAGCAGATCAAATTTGCTGTTAAGTTTAACAATTGGTTTTGAAAGTTTTCCTGAAATCAGCGTAGCCATAATTAAAATAAAGATGATAAAAACTGCGGCAATACATACGCTGATTATGACATTATAATAAACATTTCGGTAAACATATGATTGTGGAATTGATAATATGACCGAATAGCCTGCTGAAGGAATAGGACAGTAGAAGAAAATACTTTTCTGCTTTGTTTCAGGATTGTCAATGAAGGCAAAACCTTTGTAGCCGGCCAGTGATTTTTTAGCAATGTTCGATAATTCCTGATTTTTAAAATCGTAAATAGTCGGTTCGACAATTTTCTTGCCGCCATTTCCGTCGTCTTCAAGATGCATTACGAATTTTTTATCTTTATGATAAAGAAATTTTCCGGAACTGGTTAGAAAATAAAAATCGGTTGAATCTCCAAGATTTTTTTTGAGATCAGCCAGAATATCGTCCTTTAATGCCGCAAATTCAGAATATTGAATTGATCCTCCGATCATTCCTTTTCGGTCAATGCCTGTATGGATTGAATCGGTAATCATCTTTTTGTTCTCGGTGCCGGTATAAACCGCATGCGCTATCATTATCTGCATTTCACCGGTTGACTTGGAAATCATCAGATCGGAAATAAAATCCGGTTTATTAACATAAGCATTCTCTCCAAGAGTAGCCTTCCAGTAATCTCTTTCTTTCAGGCTTCTTTTCTTTGCTTTGGGATCTTTGTTGTTTTCTGTTTCAAGATTGTTCTGAAACGGATTTCCGCCTGTAGCAGTATTGTAATATGTCCCATCCGGCAGACAAACAATGAATTTATCGAATGACTTTATGCGTTTTACTTCATTTTGAAGATATAATTCCATTTCTTTCCAGTTCATGGATTTTACGCGGCTTTCGTTCGCGTAGTGGGAAATGTGGGACATCTTGGACTGAAAATAATAATTGATTTTAGCAGCTGCATAATCACTAGACTGTTGAAGAATGTCCATTTCTTTCTGTTTGAACTGATCGGCATTGAAAAAAGTTATTCCGGAAATTGAAAGGATAAATGGTACAAGTCCGACAAGAAGAAGGGAGAGAATGATCAGTTTTCTGATATTAAGATTTAAGAATTTCATAGTACGCCCCGAACAGATTCTAATTCAAATTAATGCAAGATTCAATATATTTTTTTGCCATAATAAATATGTATAGAAATTATTGCTTCAAATATTTTTTGAAGTAATAAAAAATTTTTCGAATTATAAAATATTCCGATAATAAAATAAGGAGTTTTGTTTTATGAAAAAAGTGCTGTTTTTCTGTTTTGTTGTGTCTTTCCAGCTTATTTTTCCGGAAAATTCAGATAAAAGACTGCTTTACTGGCAAATGCGTGAAAATTCTCTAAAACAGGAAATGAACAGTCTGAAGGATTCGGAAATATATCCTTTTGTCGGAGATCTTCTTTCAAATAGCATTTTGTATACTGAAAACCTGGTAAAAACAATATCGTCAGGTTCGTCATCAGAAATTGATACAGAAGATTATATTGACTCATACTGCAGACGGAGCTTTGATTCTATTTATCTAAAAAAAATTGCTGCTGGTTTTTCTTCGGCTTCATGGAATGATAAAATTAAATCATATATCATGATAGATATTAATTCACTTTCAGATGCGGATTTCGGTTATCACAGTGATTTTTATTCTGCAAACCTTATCAATAAAATAATCGATGAAAAGTATAAAAATCAGCTTCTTTCAGAATTTTTCTTGTTATGCATGATCGAGAATTATGAAGCGTTATATTCGCAGTTTCGCAACTCTGCATTATCGGACATGAAACATGCCGCAGATGAGACAAACGGAGGAAGGTTCTCTGTGAATATTATCAGGGCAGAAACTGACAGAAAAGCCCGCGAATTTGATATTGAAGCTCGTCTTGAAATATCAAAGAAAATCTTTGATTCAGCAATTCTTTCTAAAGAAATCAATTATCTTGTAAAAAAACGTTTTGCCACAATAAAAGATTCATCAGTATTTTTAAAATATATTAATGATGCAGAGTCTCTTGAGAGAGGAGACTATTATTTGGATAAAAACGCTGAACTTGAAAAGGTGTTATTTTCAGTTCTTCCTGAAAAGCTATATTCAGCTCAGACTAAAAAACAGTCATCGCTCAAAACAGAAGGCGGAATAACTTTCAGTGCTGATGCTGATTATGTTAAATATGTTTCTGAAGTCGACCGTCTAAGAAAAGAAAATTCTTCTTCGGAGAAATTCAAGAAAGCTGTTGATGATTTATCAGAAAAATATTTTTCATCAGAAGCTTCTACGTATAAGAAAACCGCGGCAGATGAATATGCGAGATTGTCATTTCTGTTTATTTCCTGGAAGGAGAAAACAAGGCTTGATTTGATAAGAGAATTCGAGCGATATCTGATGAGAGAAGAGCCTGTTAAAAAATATATTTCTTTTATCCATGAAAGAGAAAAATCAGCAGCTTCACTAGATTCTACTTCTGAAGGTTCTAAAATATATCTGGTTAATAAAGTTAAATTGCGTAAAGCCGAAGATTATTTCCGTTCATTTTTTTCTGTGGATAAAACTGATAGGGAATTTATGACATCTGCTGATTATGATAAAATAGCAGTCACGGCGGCAGATTTTACCATGTTTATGAAAAAAATGCAGAGTATCACCGTTTCAAAGAATCCCGTCAGCAAACCAGGCAAAAATGAATTTCCATATGCCGCAACTGAAATTTCCGCATTGGTTTCTATGATTGAAGCTGAAATGAAAAGATATAGGGAGTTAACATATTCTGCGGACATGATAAACGAATATTCGGCAGTTTTTGCAAAATATGAGGAAGCAGCAAAGTCGGGTGTTTTATCTGATGAACTGAAAGAATTTTATGAAAAGAAGAGTCTTCTTCCGTATGTATTGAATTATGATCAGAAAAAAATAAATTCCGAAACCAGAGCAAGAGATTATATTGCCAAAATGCTTAATGATGACAATGTTAGAATTAAACAGCTTTCTGATTATTATGCTCGAATGGGTTTATGCCAGAGAAAAAATTATGATTCTGATTTGAAATTATTGTTTAATCAGGTTCATATAAAAAAAATCGGAGTTTTTCCGATAACAGCAAAAAGTATAAGTGAGACAGATAAAAAAGTTTCTGCTTATATTATCAAAGTGATTGATCGCAAAAGATGGGAGCGCGGCGGTACATATGATTCTAGTGACGCCGCTATCGAACTTCCCGAGTTCGGATTATCTGTAATGATTCCGTCAGGGTGGGAAAGAAGAGAAGGTGATGAATTTTCAGTTCCTTTTGTAAATGTTTCTGATGGATCGGAATTACTGGTCAGTTGTTTCAAGTCCGAAGAAAAAACTTCAGCGTCAATTTTTGATTCGTGGGCGGATAAACGAAGACTGCGTCTGGTAAAGAGCGGAGGCGGAAAATATTCAGGAAAGGAATTTATGAGCCGCGTGTATGAAAGCAGTAATAGAAAGGTTGTTCTTTCATACTGTGTTGACTTAAATGGAAAAATATTAATAATTTCAGGTGAAGTAAAAAAGGAGAAGTACCAGTTTTTTGCTCCGAGAATTGATTCACTTTTCAAATCTATTAAAGAAAAGTGAATCAATTTATTAAGAGTTGCTTAAGGCGCAAGGCTTATTCCGAAGCTGATTTTATGACCTTTGAATCTTTCGATTATGGTTATATCGTCCGCTTCACTTCTTATTATACCATTCATTGTGCGAGGTCTGTATCTGTAATCACCAAAGAAGCTGATAGATTCGGAAACTCCGACCCTGAGTCCGCCTATAAATTCAAGGTTAAAGCCTAAGCCCTTTGACGTCTTTTTTTCTCCTCCATCATAGTAATCAACTGAGTCTATGCCGACACCGAGAGGCATTCCAACATAAAGGCTGGTATAGTCTGAAAGTGAAGGGAAATACACCCAAAGAGGAACCCGGATCATCGGAATATAGTTTATAAAGTACTGATTAGCCTTTAGCGAAGAGTCCTTGAATTTTTGAGAATCAATTGTGAATTCCCATCCGCTTGTAAAAAATCCTTTGCTTGAAGAAAGGTATCTGATTCCGCCGCCGAATCCCATATCCATCTCTGTCGTAACCTTGGTTTCATTGATGAATAAATTTTTATATTTTGCAAGATGTTTGTAGAATGTTACTGAACCGTAAAGGTCAAGAAACGAAGGGTATTCGCTTGGTTTACGAGGTGCTTTTCGTTTGTATGTGCTTGAAACATCCGCAGCATCAACTTCGCCGCTTGCCGCAGAAATAACTCTGAAAGAAGTGACTTCAACTATTTTAACATTGATTTTCAATCCTATATTGTCTGTTTCTCCGGCGAATTTGTTAAAACGGGTAGTGGTTCCGATGATGACATATTTCGCCCCGACGCCCTTTCCGACTTCGGCAGCATTTTTATTTGAGAAAATACCTGTTTGCTGAAGTTCTTGTTCGTCTATGATTTTGTCAATTTGAGAACGCTCAGAAATATTAACCCCTTTAGAGACAAGTGCACGCTCAAATTCGTTGGTTGCTATTTTTGCGTCTCCGTCGATGGAATCATTACTGTTGAAAGGCATTACCGCAATAGGATCAGATCCGAGTTTGATATTATTAGTGAGAGAGCCTGCCATATCTTCATATGGTCCGGCAGAAATTAACGCCGGCAAAAAAATAAAAAGAAAAAGAAATTTATTCATATTTTCACCCAATTTATATATTATGTCTTTTGTTGTGTATAAACTTCTATGTTGTTTTTGTCAAGAAATCATTTTGAAATCAAATTAATTGCTTATTACAGTAAATTAAAAAATGCTTTACAAAAAAAGACAATTTTCCAATGTTTCTATAAATAGAAACATTGGAATGTATGAAAAATATTAAAAAGAAAAAAATTCTTCAACAGCCCGTATACAGGGATCAGGAAGCTTTGAGCAAAGTTCTCAGAGAAATATCGCTTCTGCCTCCGCTTGTTTTCCCCGGAGAAATTGCTAAATTGCGGCTTCAGCTTTGTGAAGCAGAAAAAGGCGAGAGATTTATTCTGCAGGGAGGCGATTGTGCCGAAAGATTTATCGATTGTCGTGAAACTGCAATTCTAAACAAACTTAAGATTCTTCTTCAGATGAGTGTTGTTCTGACCTATGGAGCAAAAAAACCGGTAATAAAACTAGGGCGCATAGCAGGTCAGTATTCCAAGCCGCGTTCAAATGATTTTGAGAATATTGAAGGGAATGATGTTCCAGTTTACAGAGGAGACTCTATAAATGGTTATGAAGCTGATCCAAAGAAAAGAGAACCGGATCCAGACCGCCTTATGGAGGCTTTTTACCGTTCGGCTGTAACTCTCAATTATCTGCGCTCTGCAATTTCCGGCGGGTTTGCAGATCTTCATCATCCGGATAACTGGGCTCTTGACTCTTTCCGAGATTCGGATTCATGGGGAAAGTACAGCGGTATTATAGAGAGAATAAAGGATTCACTTGAATTCATGGAATCTATTGGCGGAGTGATGAAAGATTCTGTTGGTTCAACGGATTTCTATATTTCGCATGAAGGTCTTCAGCTTGATTATGAAACTGCTGTGAGCCGCATTAACGTTGATACAGGCAATTACTATAACTCATCGGCTCATATGCTGTGGATAGGTGAGCGCACTCGATTTCTTGATTCGGCTCATGTCGATTATTTCAGTAAAATAGAAAATCCTGTGGGCATCAAATTCAGTTCAAAAGCGGATATCGACGAGCTTATCGAAATTATCAAAATTCTTAATCCTGAAAACGAAAAGGGTAAAATAATTCTTATTCATAGATTTGGAGTTTCAGAAATATCAAAACTCGAAAATTACATTAAGAAAATAAATAATAAAAAATTAAATCTTTCATGGTGTTCTGATCCAATGCATGGAAATATCAAAAATGCAGGCGGAATAAAAACTCGTGATTTTTCTGACATTCTTACAGAATTAAAAAGTGCATTTGAGATTCATTCTAAGTCAAAATCCATACTTTCGGGGGTGCATTTCGAACTTACCGGAGATGAAGTAACTGAATGTGTCGGCGGGACATCCGATATTGGACATGCTGACTTGCCCCAGAATTACGAGACATATTGTGATCCAAGGCTTAATTATACTCAAAGTATGGAAATGGCATTTCTTATTTCGCAGATGCTTTCATCAAAAAAATAATAGCGCATTTTTATCTGATATGATAGAGTATCGCTGTGCAGGATGGAATTATGCCTGCACAGCAACTTAATTTTACAAGCCGTTAATGTAGTTTAAGCTAATGTAAAATTAGGTTGTATAAATGCGCAAAAATAAGCACGGAGCTTGCCAAATAAAATGCTCCGGTTTTAATGCTTATATCCGTTATCGGATAATAAACTATCAAAGAGGGAAAAATGAAAAAAATTATTGGCTTATGTTCCGTTCTACTCGCCGGAACTCTTCTCGCTGAAGAAGCTGCAGCTCCAAAAACTGAACTGTCATTTTCGGTAAAAGGAACGGCTTATGCGACAGCTTATAAAGGAATTGAAAAAGAAGCGGCTGGAAGCTATTCTGCATTCAGAATGAGACCTTCTCTTTCTTTTTCGAATGGAACTACTGAAGCGGTATTGGGTCTTGAGTATGACGCGACTTTCGGTGCAGAAACTGCTGATGACGAAAAGACTTCTGAAAATGTCGGGATAAGCGCTGACAAAAAAGGTCTTGAAGTAGCACAGGCTTATGTGAAAAGCAAGGTTGCTGCATTTGAAGGCCTGACTCTTGAAGGCGGAATTGATACTGTTGATTTCCCTATCATTTTCGGAGATAATATCCCGATGCTTGCAGTATTATATTCTAATGACAAAATGAGTCTTGGGCTTTATTATCTCAAGACTTTTGAAGGTGATTACGGTCAGAAAAATGACTCTCAGATATATGCCGCGGACCTCACTATAAATATGGGTGAAAGTGCTATACGTCCGGCATTCTTTGCTTATCAGTCTGAGAAGGGCGCAAAGGTCGGTCAATATGAGGACGGTGTTGGATACATGCCGGCTCTTGCGCTGAATCTTGTTTTTGGTTCTGCGGGTATTGATTTCGCGGGAGTTTATGCCGGCGGAAAAAATAAAGTAACAGATGTTAAATACGCCGGATACGCTCTGGATATAGCTCCTTATTATAATTTGAGCGAGACTGTGAAGCTGACAGGTTTTTATACAATGCTTTCGGGAGATGATCCTGATACTGCTGACAAAAATGAATCATTTCTTTATTCAACGATTGACGGGACAAGCTCAGGTATTAATCTCTGGAGACTTTATATCATCGAAGACGGAGGAGCATTTACAACAAATTCTGATGTTGCAGGTTCAGGTAAATACGATTCTGCTGACGGATATATGGCAGCAGGTGCCGTTGTTGAAGCTCAGTTCGGTGCATTTAGTACTAAGTTCATTGCTGCATATGTCCGTGCAATCAAGACTCCTGCCGGAGTAAAAAAAGACATGGGAATTGAATTAGACGCTAATATCGGATATGAAGTTTCTAAAGGCTCAACACTTTATGTTGAAGGCGCTTTCCTGAAATCTGGCAAATATTATGAATACGGCGGAACTAAAGAGAAACAGAATTCGTCTTATGTAAATGTCGGACTTAATTATGAACTGTAATGTTTATCTGAAGTTAATATAATTATTAAAAAGGCTCCGTTTGCGGAGCCTTTTTATTTTATTGTCGTTTAAGTATGCGTTCGATTTCTGCTGTTTCATTTTTGCTTAATGGGCCGAATTCCATTGCCTTTGCATTTTCTTCGACCTGCTTAACTGTTTTAAATCCCGGAATAGGAATTGTTTTATCACTTTTTCCCCATATCCACGCAAGTGCCCCTTGAGCAGGAGTTCTTCCTCCGGACGTTAAAATTTCTTTTACAGAATCAAGCATGCTCATAAATTCTGCGGAAGGCCGTCCGTCTTTAAAGTAAGGAACCCATTCGTGTCCGGCGCCGCGCACATCATCTTTCGGCAGTATAGAATTCATATTGAATTTGCCGCTGAGAAATCCCATCGCGAGCGGACTCCTGTTGATGCTTGCCAGATTATTCTCTTCACAAAATGAAAGCATTTCCGGTGCATCCTGGAAGACATTAAGGCAGTGCTGAATGACTGAACAGTTTTTTCTTCTTGCGAAAAGAACGGCTCCGTCTACAAGATCGGTGCTCCATCCGTAGGTGCGTATTTTACCCTTTTCAACAAGCTTTTCAAGTGTGTTGCATACCTGTTCAACTTCGGAGACAGAAATATTCCATTCGTGAAGCTGATAGACGTCGATATAATCCGTATTCAGTCTTTTGAGCGAAGCTTCGCAGGCTCTTTCGATATATGACGGAGAAATGTTAGTCCCGTGCAGAGTCTTTGTTTCTGAACTGCCGAAGTGTGCGAATTTAGTCGCGATTACTGCCTCACTTCGTCTTCCAGTTAATGCTTTTCCTAAAACTTCTTCACTGTGCCCGACACCGTAGCAATCGGCAGTATCGAAGAAATTTATACCGAGAGAAAGAGCTGTTTGAATTGCTTTGACGGATTCTTCATCATCAATGTTTCCCCAGCCGTCAGGCTTGTCTCCGTAATAAAAAGGCCCGCCGATTGCCCAGCAGCCCATGCCGAGAGCGCTGACTTCTATTTGCGAGCGTCCGAGTTTTCTAATTAATTTGTTAGCCATGTATCCTCCTGTTTTATTAACGTGCTGATTTTGTACGCGGCATTTAAAAAAGAATTGATTGATTCAGTTTTAATATCTTTTGTAAACTGAGCGCGTTCGTCATAAATAAACTTCACTGCATGATGGAATATATCTGTTACAGTGAAAAAAGTAAGAGCCGGTTTTTACTAAAAAGACAGAACCACTTGAGAGGAATAATGTATATTGAGATTGACCGTTCGCTGCGTAACCCCATAAGGAATCAGCTTTATGAAAAGCTTTTAGAGAGAATTTTAAAAGGCGAACTTGCTCCGGGGACAAAAATGCCCTCAAGTCGTCACCTTCATGAAAAGAACAACATATCGCGCAATATAATTATAGAGGTTTATGAACAGCTTTCTTCAGAAGGTTATCTTGAGGGTAAGCCGGGTAAAGGAACATGGGTTGCGGAAAACGTAATTCTTGGAGATTCGTACATACGCCGCACACAAACTGAAACTTCACCTGAAAAGAAAGTGAAAAAGAAGGATGTAATACGGTTCAGCTGCGGAGTGCCTGATTTAAAAAATTTTCCAGTAAATAAATGGAAACGCTCTCTTGATTACGCATTGTCGCTCGCCGATGACAAAATATTATCGTATCCGCCTATCGACGGCTGCATAGAACTTCGCACAGAAATATCGGATTATCTTCTTCTTGTAAAAGGCATACGGGTCAAACCTGAGTGCGTGATAATAACATCGGGAACTTCCGAAACGCTTTCATTAATTGCGTCGCATTTTTCAAACTGCATACGCGAACTGATTATTGAGGATCCTGTTGCGGATTTTGCCGCTTCGGTTTTTGCACAGTCAGGTTATAAGCTCAGAGGAATTCCTGTCGATGAATCGGGACTCGATACTGCATGTTTTCCGGCGAAGCCGGAAGGAAAACTAATTTTTGTATCTCCGTCGCATCAGTTTCCGACCGGGAGTGTTTTGAGTGCGAAGCGCCGTGTTGCTCTTGTCGATTATGCTGTGCGAAACGGGATGTTGATAATTGAAGACGATTATGATTCAGAGTTCCGCTATGAGGGTTATCCTCTACGTTCACTTTTTCTTATGAATCAAGAAGTCGTCATGCACGCAGGAACTTTCAGCAAGAACATGTTTCCTTCTCTGCGTCTGGGCTATATCGTTGTGCCGGAAGCTATAGCGCCTGACATTTTAAAAACGAAGGAGAAGCTCATGATGCGGACGCCGTCTCACCTTCAGCTTGCGATGGCTCATTTTATGAAAAGCGGAGCTTTTTCGAGAAACATTGCCAGGATGAAACGCATTTATAAAAAAAAGCATGGTATTATTTCAAAAAAGCTTAGTGATGTTTTCGGAAGTGATATTGAAATAAAATCGAATGCTGCAGGAATGCATTTGAATATTTTCCATAAAAAACATAAGTTTAGCATAGAAGAATGCGGCAGTTTTGAAGAGTTCGGGGTGGAAGCCGATTGCGAGGCTGCATATTCATTGAGCAGAAAAAAAGGCGGTTTGCTGCTCGGCTTCGGGAATGTTTCTGAAAAAGAAATATCTGATGGAATTAAAAGATTAAAGCGGGCAGTTGATTCTGTAATCAATTGATTTGAATGGAAATAAAAAACCCCGCCTAAGCGGGGTTTGGTTTCTTTAAGTGAGAGATTAAGCATTGAGAAGGGCGGCAACACCCGGAAGAACTTTTCCTTCAACGAGTTCCATAGAAGCTCCGCCGCCTGTTGAAATGTGAGTCATCTTGTCTGCTACACCTGCTTTGTTAACAGCAGAAACTGAATCTCCGCCGCCGATAACAGTTACGGCAGAAGTAAGCGATGCAAGCTGATTTGCTATCGCAAGAGTTCCTGCAGCAAATTTTTCCATTTCAAAAACGCCCACAGGACCGTTCCAGAAAATAGTTTTGGCATCAGAAAGAGCGTTTTTGAAAAGTTCGATTGACTTAGGTCCGATATCAAGACCCATCATATCCTTAGGCATTGAATCAACGTCTACAGTTTTGATGTTTGCGTCGTTTGAGAAAGCGTCTGCTACGACAACATCAGTCTGAAGAAGGAACTGAACGCCTTTTGCCTTTGCAGCTTCGATTGTTTTCTTAGCTGTTTCAAGCTGATCATCTTCGCAAAGAGAAGAACCTACTTCCTTGCCCATTGCTTTGAAGAATGTAAAAGCCATTCCTCCGCCGATGATGATGCGGTCGCATTTTTCCATAAGCTTTTCGATAACTGTAATCTTAGAAGAAACCTTAGCGCCGCCTACGATTGCGACAAAAGGTTTTGCAGGAGATTTTACGATTTTTTCTTCAAGGAATTCGAGTTCTCTTTCCATTAGAAAGCCCGCTACAGCAGGAAGATATTTTGCAACGGTTTCAGTTGAAGCATGCGCTCTGTGAGCAGTTCCGAAAGCGTCGTTTACATAAACTTCGCCGTATGTTGCAAGTTCTTTAGCCATTTTTTCGCGCTCGGAAGCTTCCTTGCTTGTTTCTTCTTTATGAAAGCGTGTGTTTTCGAGTAGAAGAATAGAGCCTCCGGAAAGAGCATCTACCATTTTTTTAGTTTCTTCGCCCATGCATGAAGGCGCAACTTTTACATCTTTTGAGATTAGTTTTGCAAGCTGTGCTGCAACCGGAGCCATTTTGTGGTGGTTGTTTACATATTCTTCTTCGTTGAAAGCCTTGCCTGCTTTTTCAGCTTTTTCTTTGTTCTTTGCAGTGTCTTTTTTCGGATCGCCGAGATGGCTCATTAGAACAAGCGATTTCACATTCTGTTCGAGAATGTACTTGATAGTCGGAAGAGCCGCTTTGATTCGAGTGTCGTCCTGAATGACTCCGCCTTTGATAGGTACATTGAAGTCAACACGCATGATGACTTTTTTCCCTTTGATGTCAATGTCTCTTACTGTTTTTTTTGATATTGGCATATAATACTCCTTAACCTTTGTTTATCTGTTCAGTACCTTCGTTCTCGGGAATGAGTCAAGATATTTTCCGGCAAAAAAAATGTAAATTCATGGCTGAAATGTGAAATCTGAACAGCTGAATTCCTCAATAGGTTCTATCGAATTATCTTGACAAAGGCTGTTTTGAATTTTATCTTTGAATGGATTTATGAGACATAAAAGTGATTATGCGTTTTGCTGTTTAGTGTGTGCATGTAAGGGTTCTATCTGATGGAAGGGATTATTGACGCTTCTTCATTGATGACACTTTTATGTGTGGGGATATTTCTGCTTGAGAATATCATTCTGACATATACTTTTCTAACACCATGCCGCAGTATTATTTTTCAGGCAGCTGTGTTCGTATTGACATGGCTGATTTTATTGTCGGTGAGATTTATTGTTGTACCTGTTTTGCCGGACTCTCTTTTGCGAACATATATACTTGGTTCAATGTTCTTGGTCCCGGTAGTTGTAATTTTCAAAGACAGTTTTCAGGCCAAATTGTTTGTGTTTTATATGATATTTTCTTTGTCGCAATTCACACTTCTGATATTCTCGTATGTTGACCGGTTTTTAAAGCCTTCATCTCCTGGAACGTATGTTTTGATTGGTTTACTGATTGAACTTGCCTCGCTTCCTTTGATCAGCAGGTATCTTAGAAATCCCGTAAAAGATATTTTAACAATGATCGGCAGGCGCAATCCCTGGTTTACTATTTTTCCATTTATTACTTTTCTAATGCTGGTTAATATCGCTCTTAAAAGAGATTATTCGTTCAGCGCGTTTATATCACTGATTTTATATACTCTGATTATATTTTTTTCTTATTATCTTGTTTCTGTAGCGATCAAAGAATCTAGGCGCAGAGCTGAGCTGGATATTCTGTCAAGAACTGACGCACTTACGGGTATTTATAACCGTCGTCATTTAGAACAAAAAATACAAAATGAATGGGAGCGCTCAAGAAGAACCGGATCTGTTTTTTCTTTATTGATAGCGGATGTTGATTATTTCAAAAGTATTAATGACAGATTCGGTCATGACATGGGAGATGTTGTTTTAAAAACAATTGCATCAGATATATGCCGATCTGTGAGAGCTTATGATACCGTAGGTCGATGGGGCGGAGAAGAATTTATAATACTTCTCCCGGATGCAGTTGATTCAAGCGCTGCAGAAACTGCAGAAAGAATAAGAAAAACTGTCGGATCAAGAGTTTATGATGAAATAGATTTAAATGTCACACCAACAATTGGTGCGGCTGTTTCTTCAGAAAAAGACACATGTGAAAACTTAATAAAAAAAGCTGATACAGCTTTGTATCATGGAAAAAGAAACGGCCGCAACTGTGTTGTCTCATATGAAAAAATAAACAAATAAAGTTCAGCTGACCGATTGCAAGTCAATGCGTGTATGCCCGCCTGTCGCTTTAGTTCCCGGCGTATTATGCCCATGATCTCTCCTTTGATAAAGGTTTGTCCTTAAGCAGGACATGCTTTAAAAGGTGATTGCTCCGGTTTCGCATGGTCTCATGCATTACACAAAAGGTGCTCCGCACCTTTTAAATTCAGTTTGTCCGGCCACCGGACTTGTTGTCAAAGGGACGAGGAGCTCAGTCGCCGCTCCTCATCCCTTTGAGATCCCACTCCTGGCTCTTGTCGGGCGAATTCCTCGCACCGGCTTTGCCGGATGCTGCGGTCGCCCGAATTGAGTCCGACTGCGTCGGACGTTTTGAGGTTTTTCTATCAATCTTCTTTTGCTTGTGCTTAGCGCACTTTGGATTTACTCAGTTCCATTTATTTAATAATATCATTATGCGTTTTAATCGCTCCGCTCAATAAACGCGAAATTTATTCTGCTGACTGAATCTATTTCACAAATACTCTCATCGGTGTTATTGCTGTTGGGATGATTTATTGTTATGTTAAAACGACACTCTGGAGAGTGAAACAATCATTTCGTTATGTCTTTGAGATACTCTGTTGTGTCATAACGACATTCGATTCTATCTAATCGACACTTCGGATCGTGAATGCGGTACTCTGTTGTGCCGATGTGAAACTACGGAGAGTGAAGGAGACACTTTGTTGTACGGTTTTTGCTGCCCGGCAAGACATCTACTTCAGAAGTGTATTTTTTCGTGCCGTTACCGGGTAATTTGCCGGATAAAGTGTGTTTATTGCGTGCCGGATTGATTAGAGTAATTTAGATAATTTTCAATTTTACCTTGAAATATTAAATTGAATAATTGAATCTGTATCAGACCGTATTGATATTTTGAGGTTTACTGTGGAAAAAAACAGTTTAATGACGAGAATCAAATTCATTTTATTTCTGAAATACGTTTTTTACGGTTTTATACTTACTTATATCGGGTTGATATTTAAAGAAATTGCAATTGATACTAAAGGAATGCCTTTTGGTATAGATAATTGTGACTTACTAAAATCAATCTTTGGTAAGCAGAACTTCATATTATTGATTGTGATTTTGATTTCATTATTTCTATTCTTCCGTCAAAGAATAGTGACGATATTAAAAAGCCCTATAAATGCTGTTGTTTGTTTGTCTTTTTTAATAGGAATTCCAGCGGCAATGCTGTTCAATGCAAGATATCCTTTTAATGTTCTTGAAATATCCTGTATTGAACCTGTTTTATATGGTATTAAATCAATCAGTTTTTTTATATCTCTATTTTCCCCAATTTGCGTTATTCTAAAAGCTGTTTTATGGAAAACAAACAAATCAAAAGTAAAATCAAAAGATGAATCAACAGATTATCTCAAATTCCTTTCGGATGATGCGATAGAAAACGACAGTGATGATTTTCTTGGTTTTAAACCAAGAGTTGAAGCTTTCTCTGAAAGACTTCTTAATGACAGTTCTCAGGGCAATAATGTATTCGGACTTGATGCGCCGTGGGGGAGCGGTAAGACGAGCTTTGTAAATCTATGCAAGAATTGTATAAAGGAAAAAGATAAGGAAAAAGATAAGGAAAAAGTTATTTTTTATGATTTCAGCCCGATATCATTCAGCCGCGGAGCGGATATCCGCACCAAGTTCATTGACGGTATTTCTGAAGTCATAGAGCAGAATTTTTGCATTCCGGAGTTCCGTCCGTTGTTCGGCAGATTCGCAAGGATTGTCACGATAAAACCAAAAGTATCATTTCTCGGTTTTGAATTTGAACGCGCAGGAAGAGATGATTATGACAGAATTCACGATGAGCTTAAAAGAGTTCTTGAAAACATCCCCAAAAGAATAATTGTCATTATCGATGATCTGGACAGAGTTGAATGGGAAGTTATTAAGGATCTTCTTAATTCAATTAAAAAGGAATTCGACCTTCCGAATATTTCATTCATTCTCTGCTATGATACAGAAAATATATTAAAACAGATAAAAGATGATGATGCGAAAAACTATGCCGGCAGTTTTCTTGAAAAATTTATTAACCTCAAATCCAATCTCGTCGTGAGTTGTGAAGATATGAAAAATTATTATGAGAGTTATGTTATAAATAAGACCGGAAAAAACAAAAATGAGCTTAGTGATGAATCGATTAATAAAACTTTGAAGACGCTTGATGAAATATTTGTAAAAGAAAACTTTGAAAACTATAAAGATTATATCGGTAATGCAAGGAAAATAAAGCGCTTAATTAATACTGTGCTTTTCTTGAAAATCAATAGTAATGACATTGAATATCTGGATATTATCGAGACAGATTTGCTTCATGTTCTGATACTCTATATATGGCATCCTGATGTTTACCTGGAATTTAATAATTTTGTAGATGATAATGTAGGATATAAAGCATATAAAATGCGAAATTATGGACGATATGAGGAAAATAAAAAAGATTTCATTAGAAAATATAATAATTTTCAAAAAAAGAAATTTATTCTAGAAAGATTGTTTTTTCCCCAATTTTCTAAAAGAAAGATGAATGAACAAGAAAGAAAATCTTTTAAGCAAATAACTGATTGGGTTTCATTTTTCAATAAACCTGAAATAACGGAACAGGATAAATATTATTCTAGTGAAGCACAAAATATATTAAACGATAAAAATATAAAAGATGTATTAGAAAAAGATAAAATAAAAGATGATCCGACGAAACATGCCGCAATATTTAAAAGCATGTTGGTAATTGTTCAATATAATTATGATACTAAATATGATTCTTTTTATGAAAATATAATACAATATGTTGTAGAACATTTGAATGATTATCCAATAAATGATATTATTTCATCGACAGGTTCCAAAACTGATATAACTAATGTTTTGTTAAAAATGTTAAATCAAAATAGCGGCGCTCTTAGAGATCCGAATAATTTAAATAGAAAGATTGAACTTAAGAAAATAGGATATATGATTTACGGGATGACTGAAGATGTTAATGATAAAGGTATTTTAGGAAAAATAGCCGCCGAAAACAAAGGGATTCTTGGATTCTATGATTTAATGAAATTTCGTTTATATTGTTCCGCCGCATTTGATATTGATTATGTAACTCGGGCATTACTTCTGCATGCAAATGAACAGGACACGGGAGAGGTCTCGGATTTAATCAAAAGGCAATTACGTGAATTGTCTCAGAAAGTTTTTGAACTTTTTAATGAAATATATATTAAGAACGGAATTAACATATTTGAAGAATTCAACAATTTGAAATTCGTAAATTTATGCGGAAAATTCTATGATTTTTGTAAAACGCAGATCAAAGACGATGAAGAAGCTTTTGTAAAAGAAACAGTCTCAAACATTAAAAACTTTTTTATATATCAGATGGGAACAGCTGTTATTAAAAATAGTGTAGGCTGTGGTTATTATGACCCGGAAGGCAAAGATGACGGTCATGGTATCAATAAAAAATTCAACAAATATCTGTTTGAAGTTTGTTTTAATAGTAAGTCGGATAAAAATGTAAGATATTTTCATGAATACTGTATGTCGATAATGCTTCAACTTTTGACTAATCATGGGAATTATGAATGGGATCTTGATTCTGATATGCTTTGCAATGTACTTGAGTGGAAGCGTCTATTGGATTACTGGAAAAGTAATAAAATTAAAATTGCAGAAATTCATAATCTTGCGGAAGGAAGGACTGAACAGTCGGACAAACTGTTTGAAAAGTTTTCCGAATTTATGGATAAGAATATGCTGGTTGAAAATTGATTTTATTCGAGTTTAAACTATGACCGGAGATATTACTTTAGATGATTTTAATTCGATATCCTTTAACAAAATCGGAATTAATTTTCAGCGCAGTAAAATTATTGTTTATCGCAGAGACAGAGATGACTGCCCGCATCTGACATTGTCATGGGATAATAAATCAGGTATGATTGATTTGCATTTAACTACCGAATCGAGTGAAAAAAAATATGAAAGTATTCTTCAGATAAATCAAAAAGAACTGATTGGGGGAATCGAATCCGGGTTTCACGAAATCACTGAGATTATTCTTGCCAACCAGAATAAAATGGTTAAGAAATTCAGATTTGGTTGGCTTAAAAGAAACGGATATCATGATTTGCATGAGCACGATTATGATTCTTGCAAGTATATAATCAGGCGTAACAAAAAGAAAATCTTTATGGATTTCAATAATTTATTTAATCGCGATAGTTTTGTTGAAAATATGGTTTATGATTTTAGCGTAGGCAAGCATCATGAAAAAATAAAGCTGATCGTTGGCAATAAGCCCTGTAAAATGTATTCTGTTCTATCCTGTGACCCGATAAAAAGAAATGTTACATGTCTGAATCCCGATTTTATTAAAAAGTTTGAAGAATGTCTTCGCAATTCTATACCTCTATATTTTTTTGAAGAAAAAATGCATTATGTTCATGATCGCTTGAAGCTTGACGATTTACAGATTGATGTGTCGCAGTTATCTGGAAAGACTGATTCAGGTAAAGAACCTTAACAAAAGATAATAAAGATTGGTGTCGTTGTTCTAGTTATATTTATTCCCGAGGTTTAATGAAACTAACATTAAATAAATCAGTATTTCTCTGTATGCTTCTTGAAGCGGTGATCATATTGATATCTTTGTATATGGGTCATTATCGTTTTAAGTGCCATGCATTAATTCAAAATGAAACTGCAAAAACATTGATCGAGATTCAGGGTTTGATATTAGTTCTATTGATTCCGGTTGGTTTCGTAAATATTGCCTTATTTATATCATGTCTTGTCAAAAAGAAATGGAAGACATTATTACTTGCTGCAATCGCGGGAATTGTATTGTTGATTTTTTATTTTGTATCATTGGCGATGGTATCTATGTCGTTTTAAAACTTTTACTAATTGATTAATTGTACAGTGCTGTTAATCGCCTGACACATCTTCTTTTCCATCCGCGAAGCGGAGACGAGACGAATGCCGGCAATGTCGATTGAAATCAAAAATCTCCATCGCGCTCTAGCGCGAAAAAAAGACGATTGAATAGAGCTTAGTTGATTGCAACTTGAAGCATCATGAAGCAGAAAAAATTACGCGTATACTGAGCATAGCGAATAAACGCGTAATGAAATTATATGATGAATGATAGTTGAAATTCCAAAGTGCGAAAAGTACTTCAGAAAGAGATGAATGAGTATAAAAATAAACTAAATTATCTGCCGAAGGCAGATACAACTCGGGCGACCGCAGCATCCGGCAAAGCCGGTGCGAGGAATTCGCCCGACAAAAAAGCGTGAGGGGGTTGCAAAGGGGCGAGAGTCGGCGACTGAGACTTTCGCCCCTTTGATCTTCTGCATGAGACCATGCGAAATCGGATATCAAAGGCGAAGCCTTTGACAACAAGTTCGGTGACCGGACATATCGGATATTAAAGGTGCTTGCACCTTTTGTTGTTAGCTGACAAGTGACCTTAGTTTCCTATAATCAGTTTTGCCGCTGCCGAGTTTCGGTATTTCATCAATTTTAATTGTTTTTCGGATAAAATAAATCGGTGAAAGTCCTTTTTCTCTGAGGATTGAATTTGCTTCAGTGCGTGTCAGGTCAATACTATGAAAAAGAATTATTTCAGGATTTTCATCATTTGCATTTGAATCAACCGCGATAACAACTTCTCCTTCATTGCCTGTGAATGAATCCGACAGGATTTCTTCTATAAGCGGAAGTGAAATCATTTCGCCGCCGAGTTTGATGAAGCGCTTCAGCCTGCCGGTAAAAAAAAGCGAACCATGTTCTTCTTTTACAATATCTCCTGAATTATACCATTGAAGGTTGTTGAACGTTATAAACGGCGATTTGCCTGAATGATTCAAATATCCGCCGAAAACGCTTGGACCTCTTAAGAGCAGAATTCCCGATTCTCCTTCGTTTACTTGTTCGCCGGTATCAGGGTTAATGAGTGAATATTCAAACGACGGCAAAAGTTTTCCGATGCTTCCGCGTACCGGATTATCTTCACGGTTTACTGAAACAACCGGAGAACATTCTGTTATGCCATATCCTTCAATAATTCTAAGTTTCGGCCAGTTGTTTTCAATATAGTCGTACAGGCGCAACGGACATTTTTCTGCCCCTGCTACAACGAGGCGCAAAGCTTCGAGATCCTCGGGTTCTGCATTTTGTGCGATAGTATCAAGAAACGTCGGAGTTGCTATCATAACAGAAGTCTTGTATGCGTTTATAAGTTTGGCTATTATACGGCCTTCAGTTGGATTCGGATGATAGCATGTTTTTAATCCGCACAGCGCAGGAAGCAGAATCGTAACAGTCAGACCGAAAGAATGAAACGGCGGAAGTATTCCGATAAATGAATCTCGATTATAAAGAGTAAATGAGTTTATTGCGTCACGAATATTCGAAAGTATGTTTTCATGCGTAAGCGGAACAGCCTTCGGAATTGATTCCGACCCGCTTGTGAAAAGAGTTGCTGCTGTATCGGGATAGCTTTTACCGTGGAGCAATCCGGGGAATAATCTTATCTTTATTGCGGATGATATTTTTGTTGTAAGTTTTACCGACGATGCAACATCTTCGGCGTAAATGAAGCGGTCGTTAAGTGCCGAAAGATCTGTTCCCAATGATGATAATTTTTCAGTAAATACACGCGAAGTTATTATAGACCGCACATTGAGCATATCCATCATTTCAACAACACTGCGGGAGCCTGTAGTCCAATTGACAAGAATGGGTATTTTGCCTGAGAAGAGTACTGATAGAAAAATAACCGGAAACGAAGCCGATGCCGGAAACATCAATCCGATATGCGTCTCCTTGATGTTCTCGAATTTTTTTTTCAGAATGAAAATTCCGATTGCCGCCTCTCTGTATGAAATAGTTCCTCTTATCCTGTCTGCAGCCAGGGGACTATTCCCTGAATTGCGTAATTGTTTTACGAAGACTTCTTGTATGAATTTCCCTTCCGGAACAATTACTTTTTCGGCGTTTTTCTTTTTGAACCATTTATGCTGAACCTGTATCGGTTGATCAGTTTCATTGCCGGAGAATTTTCCGACTGCGGATTGAAACATATCTGATACGGTAATTATGCTTTCGGGATCTGTAACGGGATATCCGGTTTCATATTCAAGATAGCTGATCAGTTCGATTTTTGAAAGACTGTCAATACCGAGATCGGAGGATAAACTGCTTTTCTCGTTGATGTTTTCAGGCGCAATTCCTGAAACCTCGGAAAGTTTCTGAATAACTGACGTTCTCACCGATTCTGGAATTGCAAAGGTGCCGTAATGCTGTCTGTTGACCTTTGCTTCGGGAATAATTCTTGTTCCGCCTTTTTCCCATATTGTGTATGGAACATAAGTGTTGTTTTCAGGTACGCTGTTGTAGAAATTTTCAAGATATGCATTGATTTCTATTTTGTTTGATTCGCGGGGGAAATCTTCCGGTTCGTATAAAGTGACTGAGACGTTTCTTTTAGGTGTAAATATAATGAATGATTTAACTGCCGATATAATGCCGGAAACCATAGCTTTGCCGAGAAGTGGAGGCGAGCCTGATGCTCTCGTGAATGAGCTTCCCCATATTCCCTTTGTTGAAATGAGAACTATTCTGGGATTCCGGCAGTTATTCAATATTGTTTCTACTGAACTGTTTCCGCCGATAACTTCCATTTTTGATCTGTAAATGCGTCCGGCTGGATATACAAGTACATTGTCTCCGGAATCGAGGGATGATGCGCAGTCAAGCAATGCATGTATTACTTCTTCTTTGACGGCTTTCCCGTATACTGACGGATCAGGCATGGGAATGACCCGCATATTTTTCAGGAACGAACGGACAACCGGTATATTGATTCTGTCGCTGTCGGCAAGTATTCTCGGATTGAAATATTTTTTAAGTATCAGTGTAAGAATTATAGGATCAATCAGACCGGGATGGTTCGGAAGAAAAAGTATTCCGCGATTTCCTTTGGCCTTTATTTCGTCCATTCCACTGATGCTGATTCTATAACGAATATGTATAATTGCCAGGGCGATTTTAGCTGCCAGTTTCCAGATCATTCGAGTTTGCTCCTCTTCATATAGATGCTGATTATAGAAATTATCAGCAAAGAAAATATTCCCCAGTACAGAAATGATTTTGATGGAAGAAAGTGCGCGTCCAGCACATTGGCAAGAAATCCAGAGAGCATTATTCCGCCGAATACAGCGAAATTGCCTGAAGCCCACACTGTGCCCTTAGTGCCGGATGCCGGTCTGATCTGTATGAAACTTTCAAGCGGAATCATGAAAAGTCCGGTAGCAAATCCCATAGCGACTGCGACAATGTGCAGCACTAATCTGGATCCGATGAAAGGAATGGACATCATTGAAAATGATAATAAAAATCCCGCTGGGATAATGACTCTGTACCACTTGGGGCCTTTTGCGAATATTGAGCTTGTAATTCCGCCGAAAGCAAGACCCAGGAGTTCGGTTGCGATTATCAGACTTGTTGATGTTTTTGTTAAATGAAACTCGTTTAGACCGAGAGGATTAAGCAGAAGAATCTGCAGAGAGCCGGAGAACCAGATAAAAACATCACATATAATTACAAAGAAAAGAAGTTTGTCATTTCTGAGGCCTATGAGGATTTTCAGTGTTTCGAAGGGGCCTTTCCATGGAAAAGGATTATGAGTCGGAGTGCTCGGCCTTCCGGGTATAAAATAACTGAAGATGATGCCTATTATTGCAATCATTATGACAACGAACCCTGCGGTGTGTTCTCCTTTTCCGAAAACTCTGGAGTCAAGAGCCGGACCAGCTAGTGCAATTCCTGAAAGAATCGCCGTCGTTACAATCATTCTTAATATGCCGTTGACGCGCACGATTTTTTCTTCGGGAAATAGTTCCGGGAGATATCCGTTTACAGCCGGGCTGAATACGGTTGTCTGGGTTGCCATAATGGCGAGCATTATAAAAATCAGCGGCCATGATCCTGTAATCAGTCCTGCAGCTCCTGAAATCATTGCGAAAAGTTCAGCCCATTTTGAAATTATTATCACTTTTCTTTTCTGTATCCTGTCGGCTAGCCATCCCGCCGGTGCGGCAAAAACTAAAAAAGGAAGGGTGAAAATGGTTACAGCATAACCCTGGTTTTGTGTTAATCCTGAGCTTACTGCGATAAGCATTGCCGCTTGTTTATAGAAGTTGTCGTTGAATGCTCCCAGGAAATAAACGATGGAAACCGGAACTAAAGATTTTAGGCCGTTTGAATTGCCGGAAGTATTGTTTGTATGATGAGCATTATTTAGCATAAGTTATTGCCGGTAAGATAATACACAATAGGATAAATAATTCAAGAAAATATCTTATGGTTCAGTCAAAGGAAAGTATGATGATTGAGAAAATGTTTAAAGCAATAAAAGAGTATTATTGATATTTGGGTAATATAGAGATAAAAATATATCGGGTTTTTTAAGTTAAATCTATGAAATAGGTCACAAAAATTTGTTGAGTTTTTGATTTTATTATTGTTTTATAAGATTTTCAAAATATTTATGAAACATTTATTTTGTATGGACTTTCTTATAAATAATAATTGTACGCTTTATATGTGAATAATATTTAATGTGGGTTTGGGTTTATGACATATGTTGCTGTTATCGTTTTGCTTATTTTATTATATTGCAGCGTATAACAGGTTGCGTTTTATGAATACCCAAAATAGATCTCTTCGGTCGGAACTTTGGGTATTCATGATATGTTGGGAGAAAAAATAAAATATAGGATGGATATGAAAAAATATTTACTAATAAATAGACCAGCTTATAATATTCAATTAGTGGTTTCTATTTTTGAAGACAATTCTTCTTATAAGTTCATTGTTGAATCGGGTTATTCTTTTGCGGAAATCGCATGGAGTTTTTATAAACTTGATGATCTTTATGATTCGGATAGAAAAAATGTAGAATTATTGTTGAATAGAAATGAATCAATTTGGCTTTATAATGTTTTAATTGATATTAATACAGGTAAGAAGAATTGGGAATATAGTGAAATTATTGATTTTCATAGAAAAATGATTTTGAAATAACTGTTCATCAATAGTATTTTGCTAATGTGTATCTCTTTCATTTATGTAGCGAATAAACGCATAATGATATTTCGAAATGAATGATTTATGAAATCACCATAGTGCCCAAAGCATTTCTGCAAAAGAAGAATGAGAGAAAAATAATTTAATCGTCCGACGAAGTCGGACACAACTCGGGCGTCCGCAGCATCCGGCAAAGCCGGTGCGAGGAATACGCCCGACAAAAGCTAGGAGTGGGATCTCAAAGGGATGAGGAGCGGCGACTGAGCTCCTCGTCCCTTTGAATATTATCGCATGATCCATGCGAAAACCGGATTACAAAGGCGATAGCCTTTGGCAACAAGTCCGGTGACCGGACAAAATCGGGTAAAGGGCGTGAAACGCCCTTTGAATTTTTTTTAAAAAATATTTAGGAAAAAAGTTGACGAAAGTAGGGGTAAGATATTTATTGTCAGAGTACTCGCATGAGACGGCGGTTTCAAGAGCAATCTTTTAGTCGCCTCCGCTGAAAAATCTTCCAAAAAAGATTGACAGA
>Ga0209467_1000291_pt1 | contig 82393 bp, 69 predicted proteins | sample Higcelwee11metaG_FD_187175 | JGI IMG/M metagenome (GOLD analysis project Ga0209467, IMG submission 187175) | Freshwater pond sediment microbial communities from the University of Edinburgh, under environmental carbon perturbations - High... | ecosystem: Environmental > Aquatic > Freshwater >...
ACCGCTTCTTTTCCCTGGTCATAGACCTTTTCGATTTCTTCTCGTTTCATAGTGACATAATTTATACATCGCCACGAAAATTAATAGCAAAAAAAACCTCTTCTTAAATAAACTGCTGAGTAGTTACCTTGTTTTTATCGTACGGGTAATTTCTCGATAAATACCGGTTCGGTGACACAGTAAAATAGCTGTGATCCGTTCTGGTTAATTTTGACACAACAGACCGGCATACCCGGCGGATCTGCCGATACACAATTGCAATTCCGGGGAGATACTGATCATTCCTTCACACAATACAGATGTTTTGCTTTCATAAAAATTACGGAGTAATGATTCCGCAAGAAGGAGTAACTGCCCCCGTTTCAGAAATCATGATGCGTTCAAATCAGACCACTCCAGTAATTTTTACCTGGAAAGACCTCTTCGGCATTTAACCAGGTTTCCAAATGATTAGCTATTTTTTGCAGCTTCCTGAACTCCTCAACCAATGTTGTTTTATCGATATATTCTCTTTGTCCGCACCGGCATTTACCTGAAGGATTGATTAGCGCGCATTCTGTTTTACCGAAATTGACCAGTTTGCGGCGGGCCCGTGAATATCTTTGTCTGACAGCAGATTCTTCCATATCCATGATCCGACTGATTTCGCAATATTCAGTCTTCAATACGGATCTGAGTATGAAGATGAACCTGGTTTCAGGTTCCAGACAATTGAGAATTGCGGTCAGGCACATATCGCAGTTCATCCGTGTCCAAATATCCAACGGCTCCGGATCCTCGTAAATGAAATCCTCGATGTGTGGTGAAACTGTAATACGGCATTCGCTTTTGAAACTTCTGAAAGAATATCTGTTCTCCCCGGCAATCCAACGGGCAATTGTTCTTCTTGCGACAACAGTTATCCATGTGGAAAGCCGCGATTCGCCCCTGAATCCCGGCAGACTTTTAATAACTTCGAACCACACTTCCTGTGCCGCATCACGCGCTTTATCCCGATCTACAATCATTCGCCGGCAAAGGGCGGAAACAAGAGGACCGTATTCGCGGACTATTGTATCCGGATTTTCAGGATTCTCTGATGATGCGCAAATTACTGAATTCGGCACTGACATTCTCCCCCCCCAGATTAAATTCAAATCGTGCCATCGGTTCAGGCTGTTTTTCATTAAAAAAAGAGAATTCATATGTTGTCCATTCCGGCATCAGACGGAATACGGGGCGACCGGCAAAAGCAAACCAGTCATCACCGATGTGGGCAATATCAAGAATCATCCTTCTCGGTACGTCACTCCTGGCTTCAAATATAACCGTCCAATATCCTGCAGACAGCGGAAGTGGAAGGCAGCATACCTGGATCGCATACCATGTTCTTCCGCCCTCGGCTATATCAATTTTCAATACACCTTCCCGGAAAACCGATGAGGCAACACCTCCTTCATCGACGACAAGATGCCAGCCGTTTGTATAAGAAAAGGATGTGATTAACTCATCGCTAATACTGTTGTAAATCCGGTATTGGGGCAATACCTTCCCTTCGGTCAGACCGGACAGCAGGTTCTTGGCTGTTCCGCCTTGTCCGGAAACTGCAGTCGTTCTAACAATTTCATTTCTCATCTGAAAAATTCCTTAAAATATTATTATCATATTAGTGTCAATCCGGTGCTTTTTTTGTGACATCCGGAGGAATTTTATTCTTTTTTCCGATTCTAATATCAATTAATTAGATAGTTATCCGGGGGTTTCATTTCACTTTTTTCCCTAAAAAAGTGAAAACTGATAAATATGTTCGGCTTGAGCAATATTTCGGCGGTAAAAGTACACCAATCACCAGGGAGCAGGAAGTGTTCGTGTTAGCCGAATGGCACAGGTGTCGCGGGGTAAAGCGAATCTGAATGATGCCGAAGGCCAAGTCCCTAACCGACGTAGTGTTGCGAGATTATGTTGCAATATGTCAGCAGAGGCCATAGTGCTGCGAAACAGGAATTGCCGGACAGAGAAATTCTTTTAAACGTGATGAGGATACTATACTTCTCGCTTATCGCAAAGAAGGCCCCGGCTTTTTTAGGAACACATCCCCCTCTTGAACGATAAACAGATGCATAAATCATGAATGCAGTTTCTGATATTCTTTTGGGGTCAGTCCTGTCCATTTTCTGAACGCATGATTGAAAGAACTTTGCTCGGAAAATCCGAGCAGAAATGCTATTTCGCATAGCAGGACTTCGGAGTTTTTCAGGTAGCCGATAGAAATTTCTTTTCGCAGTGTTTCAAGAATTATCTGGTATGAGGTATTTTCTTCTTTAAGTCTGTTCTGAAGAATCCGGACGCTCAGGTCGAGTTTATCAGCAACGTTTTCTACGCTCGGTTTTACGCCGGTTGACAGTATGGCATTTATCGCATGAGTAGTTTTTTCTGTGAAGGAGGTGGATAAATTCAGCTTTTGCAGAATCTTTGACGCATATTGTTCAAGGATGTTGAGCAGATCGGCGTTTGAAAACAGTATCGGCAGGGAAAGATAACGGCTGTCAAACACAAGCTGGTTGCGTTTCGTCCCGAAGTTGACCGGGCATTTGAATAAACGCGAGTGCTCGTCCGTTGAGACGGGTTTTTGATGAATAAAGCTGATTTCGTTCAACCGAATTGTGTTATCTGACAGTCCGAACAGAACCAGCGCAAGATTTGCCATAATGCTTTCGGAGAAATTTTTATCCTTTTCAACGATACTAAAAAACTCAGCACTCCATGATATCGTAGATATGTTGCCGTTTACAACAAGACTCAATTTTATCAGATTTGTTGAGACATCGTGGTACCTTATCAGGTTGTTGATACTGTGTTCAATATGTGAACTATTCAACAGTATGGAAAAAAGAATTACGTTTTTTGTCTGATGTTTATTTGCAAACTGAGAAAGATGCAGTCCAAAGTCAGGATCGCCTGACTGAGCGACCGCTGCATTCCATGCCTGCCAGAAAATATTGAATGGTATTCGTATGTTACTCTTTTGGATGCTATCAAAATCAAGTCCCGATTCCGCATAAATCTTTTTGATATCAATATTTTTGAACAACGCATATCCGTTCAGGGAATTTAGTATTTCTGATGAAACAGTCTTCATTGAATCCTTTTCTTAAACCAGTATGAAATCTGCTTGTTAACTTCTTTGTCATTTCCCTCGCATCAACATGTTATCGCAATATAACAAAACCTTTTCGCAATGCGACAAGACTTATAATACAGCCTCTGCTATAAAAGTAAATCATAAAACTACATATGCCACACCGATTTGCTTTTAGGTCTGTCTGGCTTTGACGGTGGATGACAAAAAGGAGAAACCATGAGTAAATTCATCAAACTGGCGCTTATAGTGGTACTGACGCTGTAGTTGGTGGAAGCAGCACTCTGCTGAGGTAGCGGGGCGGAAGCAGCGGCACCCCGGAAACACCAGAAAACCCGCAGTCATTTTTGTGACAGGGGATAATCATAACAAGGACATATATCGCAATATTTTCTCATAATTCAAGGGGGGATGACATGAAAGGAATCTGACATTAAGGAATCATTCATACCGGATAATCCGGTAGACTGAAGCAACTGTAATTAAAAAAATAGGAGGATGTAATGGGATCATTTATTGACGGAGTTGTAATGGTTGTATTGGGGGCGTTTTGTGTACCTGCGTTGATTGCCGGTAAAAGCCCACAGGGTAAAGAAATGCTGGACAGGCTGTCTCCATATCAGGGATGGATAGGACTGGTGGCATTCGGTTGGGGAGTTTGGGGAATTATAGGTTCTGTAACCCGGTTGAGCTGGCTCGCAAAATGGCCCGTTTCCTGGGTGATTTTTCTGGGCTGCTCAGTTCTTCTTTTTGCCGGTGGAATGATTGTCGGCTTTTCGATGATCCAGAAATTTGCTCTAAACCGTCTTCCCCAGTCAGCACAGGATAAAGCTCTTGAACTGCGAAGTAAACTGGTTTCCATGCAAAGCGGAATAGGAATCGCCTGCCTTATCGGAGGAGCATTTGTCATCGTATGGAGTCTTGTATTAAGAAATATAATCAGTTTATAAAAAACTGCCAAGTATCTTTTTCGGATAACTTGCTGATGTTATAACCGCTTTTTCAGGACATGCTTATCATTTATGAACCCCTCGTAAAATCGGCATTTTCAATTAAAACAAATTAAAATGCTGATTTTACCTGGCATTGTGACCCGGAATGTATGGCCGGGCAGTCGGCGCAGCTGACGACTGCGCAAGCGCTGTTTGCGAATTGTTTAGAGCACTCTTGTTGAAATTTTGTCTGTTTATCTTGCTTTCACAGCATATAAACGGTTTAATCATTTCACAAACCGCTATAGGTGTATCTGAACAACTGCAGAAGGTTTCGCTCTCGCCAGACCGGCGAGGCGCGCTTTTGGCGACTGAAAAGCACCTGATCCATGTCAATCTCGCAAACGGAACAGCTCGGGTAATACTTGCGAAACATCCTTTGCCCATATACGAGCAGGCTTTCTCGTACCGGTCTTACTTGTCCGGTGAGATTATTTATTGGAGGTGATTGCCGGTGGATAAATCAACTCTCTTGATTATTCCGTTTCTCATTGTTAGTCTGGTGTTCCCCATTAATCAGAAATTTGCAGCCAAGAATTTTAACCGTTTGGCGTCTTTTAAATTTGAATCAAAAACCTTAACCAACACCATTAGTACGCTCCGGGTTCCGGCGGGGACTGCCATATTACAGGGGAGAGCGGTAACCTTAACCAGAGATTTTTATCTGGGCCGGACAGAGATCACCTACGCCCAATGGGACGAAGTCAAAAGATGGGGAAGTGATGAAAAAAGAGGCAATTGTAAGTATGAAGGTATATCTAATCCGTATCATGGCCTTATCGGAAGTAAAAATTCGGGATCGGGCCAGCAGCCGGTTACCAATATCAGTTGGCAGGAAGTTATTATCTGGTGCAACGCTCTGAGTGAAAAAGAAGGACTACTTCCGGTTTACTGCTCTGACAAGGAGTATCACCCGATAAGGACGATAATGGCAGTCACCGTTTCAAATTTAGACAGATTTATCGAGGAAGGCGGTAATGACAATCCGGTGATTAATTCTGCAGCAAACGGTTACCGGCTCCCGACAGAGGCCGAATGGGAATATGCCGCCCGCTATATCGACGGGAAAACCTGGACGCCTGAAAATTATCTATCGGGTGCATCGGCTGATTACACCAATAAGGCTGCTTGTGAAGCGGTGGCTGTTTATTATAACCGAATTAACGATCCTTTGACCGGTCAATGGATTACGCCGATAATCAGGTTCGATATCTTTAATGATCCCCATACTTCCAGGGTGGCGAAAAAGAAAGCAAATGCTTTAGGACTGTATGATATGTCCGGCAATGTATCCGAATGGTGCTGGGATTGGACTGCGGAAATTGAAATTGAGAAACCAACGGTCGATCCGCGGGGACCGGACAAAGGGGAGGCCCGGATTGTAAAAGGCGGCTCATATAATTTGAGAAGTGATGCCTGCCGGGTTTCAGCACGGTCTTGTCTAGCACCATATTTCCTTAGAAATTATATAGGATTTCGAGTGGCCAGAAACGGTAATATTGAATAGAACCCGTCCATATAACAAGAGGATTGTTTGAAATTTCTGCCTTTTTAGGTTTGTATCGTTAAATTTAACGACCACGCCTGGCTTTACGGATGAATTGTTCCAAATTCTTAAATTCTGCCTGAACCTCGGGGATCTGGAGAACATCCACCCCTGCAATGATAAGAGGCTTTCCCTTTTTTCTCGGTCCGAACCAAATAAATATATTGGCAACGGCGCGACGTGTTTCATCAAAATCAGGTTCACGATGCTCAAAGATTTCGACCAGGGACGAAAGTAAAGGCTCAATATCCTGTTCGGCTTCTGCAAAGTTGTCAAGCATCGCAATGGCGCCCAGACGCACATCCTCACAAACATGATTAATCAGCTGTTTAATCTGCTCCCAGTCGTGATTGAGCCAATATATCTTTGTCAAAACAAAAGAGGCTCGCTCTCTAATCCTATCCCCATTCAACATCTTGTGCAGAAATGGCGTAAATGGCTCGATCTCAGACAGGGTGTTGAATCCGGATAATGCGTGTATCGCGACACTGCCAATGAAGGGCGACAGGGCAGCCAACGTCTCCAATTCACTAACTTGTCCTTGCTTATAATAATATAAAGCTGTGGTAGTAACAGCCTCGCCACCGATCGAGAAGTACTCATTTTTCCAGTTTAGAAGGTGTGAAGGGAAATTTTTATCGGCATAGAGTTGCTGTAGTGACGGCAACATCGAGGAGATATCCCTTCCCATACTTGCAGCTTCACGCAGTCGTTTAATGGCTGAATAGCGAATGTCCGGGTTTGGGCTTATGAGAAATTTTAGAAACAACTCCATGATGTTTGCATCGATAGTCTCCATCTCATCACGCAATTGATCCAGTCCTGCGTATTGTGACAGATCTTCAGAACTCTGAAGAAGCTCAAGAATATTCTTATTCATTAAGCAACCTCATTACTTCTTTTTATAGAGAGACGAGCATCGCTCATATAAGGGCAAGGTCGACAACTCTTGAATTTTTACCGGCACTCGACATTGATTGAATAATGAGTTGTATTCAAACGACCTTCGCCTGTAAAGACTTCGACACCTGCTTCTACACTGAGGAGATAGCTTGTACTGTCCAAGCCGAATGAAATAAGGTATTGAAAAAATTTATTCAGATCTAGGGAGTCCGACTTCGTATTGTCTGTCCGGACAAAAGAATATACGGGCCAGCCAGACACAGGATGGGATCCTTCCCATAGATCCCACCCAACTCCATCGATCAGCAGGTTTGCTTTCTTGGAGCCGATCGGGGTAATATCTCCAGTATTATACAACCATACCATAACTTCACCAGTAGGATTTTCATTATCAGCAGTGGGATTGGCAGTGAGCCAAATATCATACGAGACGTTTGTTCCACCCAGGATAGTATGGGTTACGTCGAAACTCCATTTAGTAAGCAGACTTCTAAGGGCAGTTAGCTTGATCGGTAGACCAGTATCTGCAATTTTCCAGCCCCAATGCCACCCCCAGACGACAGCTGCGTATGATTTTATCGTATCGGTCTGACCGTTCCACAGCCAACTTGTGCCCCAAGCGATATGGGAATTGTCAAAGGACGATTCCCAAAGACTCTGAGAACCCTCGCCTGTGGCAGCCCCCCAAAGATTGTTGTATAGGTAGTATTTACCTTGAATAAGAATTTCACCATTTTTGAATACACTTTTCATCCTGATTCACCTTTGACATGATAATAAAACCTCTCGACCTAGATATTTCCAGTAATTTGAATTCCCTTCCAAGTAACGATATATTTTAAGCCAATACTTTCAATTTCAGGTTCTGAAATTTTCCAGTTGCCTGTCAATTCAAGTTCGTCAGCGCTAAGATCGAAATGCGCCATTGCGATACCCATGTCAACGTTTTGTAACTTTGCTCCTTCATATTAGCGCTATAATTTCTAACCGAATAGCGTTTTTGAATTGCTGTGATACTTGATTGCATAACCATTTACCTCATCTTCTAACTGGAATTGAACCATCTTTTCGCAGAATCACTTCAGACCATTAATTATTCTGCCCCCAAAAATAAGGTCATTCAGATACTTGCCGTCGTGTGAGGGAACCAGCAAAACATCTTCGGTCAGATTGTTGAATGCATTCATCAGTTCCATAATCTGTGTTCTGTTTTCTTGTATCATTAATTTACTGACAAGCAGAGGTTTTAACGCATTCTTTTTTAATGCATCATAACTCCAGGTTGTATCTCCGATTAGAAATATTGTCTGATTATTTTGCAGCTTTACAAGAACGGATAAACTTCCTCGAGTATGTCCAGGTGTCCGAATCAGGGTGACCCCTGGGCTCAAGCTGTATGTTCCATTCTGATCAAAGTGGAAAGTTTTAATTTTATTTTTCCAGCCATCCGGGATCCACTCTGACGGATATTCCTGGCTGTCCAGTTGCTCTTCGCTCATCAGCGCTTTATTGATTACTGTTGATTCATCCAGGCTTTTTAAACCGGCAAGATGGTCATTATGTTCATGGGTAAAAATAATATACCTTGCCCGTCCGGCATCTTCAAGAAATTTCTGCTGACCTTCTTTGTGAAACTGAACCTCGTCGTCAATTGTGGATAATATTTTATCAACAAACTCTTCTGTCACTGCCGTATCAACAAGTATGCTGGTATTATCAGGGTAGTTGATTTCAAAAAATGTATAGTACATCACGACTTTATCCAATCCGCCTTTGTTAGATACTATCCATCCGGGGAAATTGCTGGTTGCTGTATTAATCATTGAAACACTTGTAGGCAACACAGATACATCTTCATTATTATTTTCAGGAAACATAATTCTTGATTGTTTGTCTGAAAAAACAAGATTGGCCCTGAGTGACAAAAAACCTATAATTGCAGTAAATGACACTAATCCAATAATAATGGAAAACGTTATACTAATTACTTTCTTCATAATAGCCTCAATTTTATTACATTTTTTGTTTCTTTATTATTGATTTGCGGATGTGCAGTCAGTTAACCGGAACGCGGTGCATCCCATTTGCCTGAGATGAAACAGAAACTGAAACTCAGCGGTAAGCGGCTACTGACTGTTTGATGATGTGTCGACCTATCTGAAAATTTACTCGTATCAGATTTTAACAATCAGTTTACCGACAACCCTGCCAGTTTCACTGTATTCATGTGCTTTATGAATATCTTCGATAGAAAATACTTTATCAATGACAGGTTTAATATGACCTGTTTTTATCATTTCAGTGATTTTCTGTAAATCTTTTCCAGATGGTTCTACCCAGGCATAAGTTCGGTTTTTATTTAATTTAAAATTTTTTAAAAATGGAAAGAGAATAACAAAAGGATTTGCGATATTGGAAATGAATATACCGTTATTATTTAAAAGCTTTTTACATTTTCCATATGTTGTCCCCAGGATAACATCATAAACGAAGTCAAATTTTTCATTTAATTGCAAAAAATCTATTTTAGTATAATCAACTACATAATCCGCACCGAGTTTTCTTATAAGTTCAATGTTTTTTGTGCTGCATACTGCTGTCACAATTGCACCCAAGGCTTTTGCAATCTGAATAGCGTATATACCAGTACCTCCAGAGGCGCCATTTATAAGTATTTTATCTCCTTTTTTTATACAGACCTTGTGGACTAAAACTTGATAAACAGTAAGACAACAAAGCGGAAATGAGGCCGCTTCTTCATATGTCACTTTTTCGGGCATAAGTGACAATGTATCTTCACGTGTTACAGCAAATTCTGCATATGAGCCGCTTTTAGCAAAACCGTTGTGTGAAAATTTTTCATTTGAATCTAGCATACAAAAAACTTGATCGCCAACATTGAAATTTCTAACTTTCTTTCCACGCTTAACAATTATCCCCGCAGCATCATTTCCGAGTATAATTGGAAATTTCGAACCTAAAATTAATTGTAACATACCTTTTCGAATTTTCCAATCAAGTGGATTTATGCCTGCAGCTTTTACATTTATTAAAACTTGATTATCTTTAATAGATGGCACAGGATAATTATTATCTATTTCTAAAACATCCGCTGACCCAAACTTATTAATTATTACTGCTTTCACCAATGTATCCTCAAGTTATATGATGTTTATTAAATAATATGTTTTTTGATGCTTCGTAGGTTAGCTGCGGAGTGCATCATTTTAATTCTATGAGAAAGTCATCAACTGCCTGCACAAATTCTGCCGGGCATTCTTCCTGTGGAACATGTCCGCAGTTTTTAATGACTGAAAGCTTCGCATTCTTTATTCGTGATGCCAACTGCATTAAATCCTCTGTCCCGTTATCAATTTTTTCGACGCCTGCAACGCGGTCATCATCGCCAGTGATGACCAGCGTCGGCACGCTTATCTTTTCGGCATTCAGCAAACTTTCTAACGGGCGCGCCGCGATAAGAAACTCCCATAACCCTTTGTCAAAGTTCTTTACGTTGAAGATTTTAAAATATTCATCATAGTATTCCTGTCTTATTTTTGACGGATCATGCCATGAAAGAGGGTACAGATAATATCCAAAATTTTTGATCTTACTGTTTAAAAGCAATGGGCCGAGATGCCTTAATTGAGCTGTTCTCGCGAGTACTGCCGCTACAGGTGGCAGTCCGTGACGATTTTGCACCGCATCCGCAAGTATCAAAGCCTGTACCCTTTGCGGATAACGCTCAGCAGTCATCCATGCAATGGCACCACCCATCGAATTACCGATCAGTATCGCTTTTTTCACACTTAGCGCATCCATCAATTGAATAAGCAGTTTAACCTGCGCATCATAACTATATGGGCTTTCCGTTTTCCATTCGCCTGCCATCGGCCTTGAGGTCAATCCAAAGGAAGGCCGGTCATATGCTATCACAGTCCCTTTTTGTGCCAGGGGAGAAACAATTTCATTCCATGTAAATGTAGTTGTCAGCGTTCCATGCAGCAAAATATACACAGGTTCGCCGTCGCCATATTTTTTATAATGAACATCAAGTCCATTGATTGAAACAAAACGGCTGTCTTTGTCAGCCAGCTGCTTTTCTGTTACTGAGCTTTCAGGGACAGTAAAACACATCGGTACAATCAATGTTAGTATCAGGATTGCGCAGAAAATAAATACCAACATTATGAGTAATTTTTTTTTATTTTTTTCCAAGTTTCATCTTCCTTTACAGTTATTTTAAGTTACAGCAATTCACGATTGGCTCAGAACCTTATTCCAATTTTTGATCTTTTTAATGATAATAATTGAGTATCAAAGCTTTTACCCTCACCCCCGACCCCTCTCCCCGCGTGGGTTATTACTGGGGATTAGGGAGAGGGGAGTCTCTCAGCAAAACAGAGCATTGCTGTAAAAGAGAAGCCCTCTCCCTACTCCCTAATAAACACTTGCACTGGGAGAGGGCGCGCAGTAGCGCGGGTGAGGGCACAAGATAATTAACACAATGGATTTAACTCAATCGTGAAATGCTGTAATCTTGAGTTTGTTTTGAAACAATGTATATCGATAATGATTGTCATCACGGATATTTAACGTTTCCCCCGCCCCAAGAGTGAGCTTATATATACGCGTTAGTTTAGTAATTTGCCGGGGCATTGTCTTGTGCCTTTGCGTTGTAGTTTTGTTCAATTGCGAAAATACGAGACTTTTTCTGGAAGTTCATTCGGAAATATACGGTTGCCGGCCTTTCAACCGCCTGAATGCAAAAAAAGAGTTGCGTGCAGCATGACTTCCCCCCCCTTTGCATAGGCGTTTGAGATGAGCGTTCGCTCTTTTATTCGAAAATATTACCATCGCCGGAGCCGATTATGCAAAGTGCCAGAACTCTGAGAAATACCCCTTTGTTGCTGTTATTGCTTTCATTCTTTTTCACTGCCTGCTCTTCAGGTAAACCGACTCAGACCATACAGGTCGTGAACACGGGGCCGCAGAAGCGCTCCCTGACCATGCAGCTGTACACTGCCGCGGGCGCCCCCTCTGACGAGTATGTGGTGAATGAAGCCCTTGAATCACTGAAACAGTCGTTTGTACAGGTAGGCGAAGGGCAATATCTCATATCGGTATGGGACGAAAACGACAAGCTGGTTAAGGAGTTTGACAAGATATCAATTAAGCTCTCTTCCGGCAAAAGCAGTTATACTCCGATCATCGTCGACACCGCGCTGGACAAGAACTTCGCACTGGTTAACCTCAACTTCCTGTATGAGGGCGGCGCCTTCGCCGAACATATGTCCACTGCGGTCGGTACCAATTCTGAATCGCTCGAAATGGTCAAGTTTTACCAGGGGAGTGCGCCGTTTTTCGTACCCGGTGAATACCGTACCAGCACCACCTTTGTCGATATTTTCGCCGACAAGCTTCCCAAAGAGACGGTCTACGGTGATACCGTCTACGGGCTGATTCCGGTTCCGTCGACGATATCCGCGCAAAACGATGTCGATGCATTTATCGGGAAGTATCTGCAGGATTTGTTGAAATGAAAAACCGGTAGCGCTTACCCGGTGCCGGTGTTGCGAGGCAGGATATCATTCTCACACATAGAAGCATCGCAAATCAGATGTGTGAAAGCAATTGCCCCGCCGGGACAGGGACAACAGAACTGATAGAACCGTTTCTCCCGAAAAATAGCCCTTCGTCGCAGAACGAATGGCTATCATCCCCCCTCCGATCCTGCGTATCGATTTGTTTCCCGTATCACAAAGGTAGATGTCGTTGTCTTTGGCATTTACTGTAAGTCAGACGTACACCAATGAGGTCTGGTACAGTGAGAACGCATTGACAAAATGAATAGCGTTTTGCATTACACTCTTTTACCGGTTTGTACGCCCGCCTCTTATGCGGCTGTGTTACAGCAACGATGAATCCTCTGTCAATCGGGAGTGTAATCGTATGAATAAATCCCGTCAGATTAATGACCTTATTGTTGAGCAGATCGGTTATGTTTACTCAATCGCTTACAGATTGAGCGGTGACCGTATTGACGCTGAGGACATAACCCAGGAGACACTGATAAGTGCCCTTGAAAAGCAATCCGATCTTAGAGCGATTTCGGCTTTACGAAGCTGGCTGCGTCGAATCTGTACAAATATTGTTCTCCAGAATTATAGAAGAAACAATATTGTCGGGATCGAGACGTCGGATGTGATACATGAGGAGATAGCGGATACTCAGTTTACCCCCGAAGAGCAGATTCTGATAAATGAGTCACTGAAGGATATTCAGAACGCCTGCTTCGGATTCATGGCAGCGAATCTTTCAATTTATCAGCGTACAGTTTTTGTACTTGTTGATATCTTCGGTGTTGCCATTGAAGAGACTGCTGCTGTTTTGCAGGTATCAACCGGGGCCTGTAAATCTCATCTTCACCGGGCCAGAAGGAACCTCAGCAGTTTCTTCAGTCAGAACTGCCGGCACCTCAACCCCGATAAACAATGCAGCTGTTCCTGCGACTCCTGGAAACAACTTCTGTCCAATCGTGAAGTGACAAAATATGAACTGCAGAAGGCCCGGATTCATCCGGATTACGATAATACAGAATTTATGCAGAAAGGAAATCCGGAATCCCTTGGGAAAATCCTGTATCTGTTTCACCGGATGCCCCCGCTGCAGCCTGATACATCCTGGTACCAGACCATAATTAATAAAATCTCTCCTCTTCTGAAAAAATACGAATAAAGCGAATCTTTGCTTATCCCCAATCATCTACGTAAGGACTACAGGGAACCTCAATTAATAAGCGCCTGAAAAGGTTGCACCTGTAGCGGTTTGCGAAATGATTAACCCTTTTCTACACTGTGAAAGCATGATAAACAAGACAAAACTTTCACATGGGTATTCTTAACAATTCGTAAACCGCTCTCGTTATACTCCCGATTTTTTCAGGGTTCGGGGGTATCAGGTTTTATGTTGAGGTATCCAACAGATATGGAGGATAAAATGAAAAAAATGTTATTGATGCTGCTGGTGTTGACAACTGCATCCTGCGGCGGCGGCAAGTGGGAAAAAAAAGCGGAGTATAAAACCTCATTTCCCTTTACGATGGCAGGGTTTATTAATGATGACTGCGGTATTACCGTAGGAATGTTCGGTGAAGTGCACTCGACAAAAAACGGCGGCAAAGAGTGGCCGAAAATCCCGGAATTCAATGACAAATACGCAATTGACGCGCTTGCGACAGGGCAATTCATTCATGCGGGATTCGCCGGCAAGGTCGGGATAATCGCTGACGGCGAAACCTCGGAACCTCTGGAATCACCGATTTCGGGTATAGTTATGCTTGTCAATTTTCTTGATGAGCAGACCGGTTGCGCGGTCAACAAATTAAATGACATCAAGTTCACTGCTGACGGCGGCAACACCTGGCAGGATATTCAAAAGCCTGAAACGATGGGCATCATTATCTCAATAGACCTTTATTCTAAAAACGGCATTTGTGTTCTTGATAATACGGGCAGGCTGTATGTTACCAATGATGGCGGGGCGAACTGGAAAAAAACAGCTTTGCCGGTAGAGAAATATATAATAAATTTCCGCGAACTGAAACCTTATTCCGCCTCAATGCGCTTTTCCGACGAGAGTAACGGAACAATCGCAATCATCGCACCGGCAAAAGAGGCAAAAAAAAGCAGTGTGCTGGTTTATAAAACCGTTGACGGCGCAAAGCCGGTAATTGCGGATGAAATCCGCTGCGGGCTCAATGCGGGAAGCAAGCTGTTTCTTTCACCTGACTCGTCATATCTGACGGTGAGCGGGGACGATGCGATTATTTTGTTTAAGGGAATGGACTGACCTCCAGAAACCGTAATGACAAGATTCCTTTCTTGTAATATTCATGCTATTAATTCTCCGATTCTAAAAAAACGGCCCGGGAATTAATAGCATTTTCTATTCTACTCAATTACTATGGGATTACCCTAATCAAGCGGCGGCAGCCGTAAACCGCGTGAAAACTATCAGCAAAAACAAACTTCCCGCAACATTTACTACTTGAAAATATCGGAACTATCCTTTCTGGTTAGAATAAGGACAATTGAGGTGAGGGGAACAATGGCTTTTCCGATACAGAATGCGTCGATCATATTGCTGGTTTTTTCCTGCGGGTTTTTTGCAATTATGGTCGGTATTTCCAATTTGTTCATTTCACAGAGAACCCGGCTGAATACTCTAAGCGCACTGACTCACTTTGCGTTCGGAAGTTTTCAGATGTTATTCGCTCTTTCAAACAGCGTTGTAACGGCGCGTTTTTCCCGAACGGTGAATCTGATCTCGCTCATATCTTTTGTTCTTTATATTTTCTATTCCGGCAGTTTTTACTGCAGGCTTTTTCGTGTCGAGTACGACAATAGGAACAAAATTACATGGTTTTCAGCGATCGGGTTGATTGTTTTCTGTGTGGCAATTACGATTTTGAAATCCCTCTTTGAAAACGATGAGTTTCTTGCCGGACACGGCGGAATATTGCCGTCAGTCAATATCCTGTGGTTTCTGGTTCTGCTGTTAAGCTTTGTGTATGTTATCTATTTGCTTTGGGAGCTTCGTATTTTACTTGATCCTGAATTCATAGCAGAGGGGTTTCCCGCAAAGATATTTTATCGGCTGGCTGCGATCGGTTCAATTGTTTTAGCGGTTAATGCGGCGACCTTTCTTTCCGGGCAAAAGGCCGGCAACAGAGTGCTGCTCTATTCATTGCTGTATTATAATGCTGTTTTCGCCTTCATGTTCGTATTCAGTTTGCGTTGTCCCGGTTTTTTCAATATATCACATAAAAATAACGACCGGCGGAAATACAGCAATTCAAAAATTCATGGTATTAACGTTGATCAGATTATCACAAAACTTCACAAACTGATGGATGACGAAAAAATCTACCTGGACGAGAGTCTCTCACTGCAAAAACTCGGGAATATGCTCGGACTCAATTCACATCAGCTCTCGGAAATCCTTAACAGTGAACTGCGAATGAATTACAATTCGTTTATCAATTCTTACAGAATCAGTTCTGCAAAGGAAATGCTTGTCACTCACCGTGACTGGACGATCCTGGCCATAGCCCTGCACTGCGGATTTAACTCTAAGACTACATTTAATAAGGTCTTTGCCTCTTCGGTCGCAATGACCCCCTCGGAATATCGCAGCCGCAATTGAATAATCTCCCCGATAGTACCGGATTGTTGAAAAAGCGGTACACAATTATAATTCAGTACGACAATACCCTTTCCGGTGTGCTATTTTCCCCTCAGTTGTATTCGACGATAAAGCCGTGAAATAATTCATAAGAAAGGATATGACAATGCAAAAGAGATGGATCGTGTTAATCATAGTTTCAGCGGTATTCTGTTCGGCGATTTTCTTCGCCGTGCATTCATATCGAAACCGGATTATAGGCAAAGAGATGGTGAAGGTTCAGGGGGGACATATCACGATTGGAAATGGAGCTGAATCATCACAGTACGAATTCGAAATCCCGACGTTTGCAATTTCCCCGTACGAAGTAACGAATGAGCTTTTTGTCAATGTGTACAACCGGGGTATACAATGGCATGTTGCTGCCGCCGAAAATGGAGAAATCCGGTTTGATCCCGAGTATAAAAAGATTTTTCAGTTCGCGTTACTGGACACAAACATTGACGGCTGCAAAATCCATATTGATAACGGTAAAATATCGACGCAGCCGGGTACTGAAAAGCTGCCTGTTGTCGGCGTCAGCTGGTACGGTGCGGCGGTCTTCTGCAATCTGCTCAGCCGTATTGAGGGAAGAGACGAAGTGTACGATATAATAGACTGGGTGCACAAAAAAGGTGCGAAGGGATACCGCCTGCCGACATATGAGGAGTGGGAGTATGCGGCCCGCGGCGGGTTATCGTCAAAAGGATATAAATTTTCAGGTTCTGACGATCCATATGAGGCCGGATGGGTTCAGCAGAATTCTAACGGTTCGGTACACCCGGTCGGCACGAAGAAACCGAACGAACTCGGGTTATATGATATGAGCGGCAATCTTAATGAGTTCATGACCGAAGTGTTGAGTCCGCTTCGAAACGAATATTACAAGCCTGACGAAAACGGATTCGGAAAAAACGGCGGTCTTCTGACCTCCAACAGAATCTGGCGCGGCGGTGCGTGGAACAAGCAGCCGGTGAGTGTCTATTTTTTTCGACAGTGTATCGACCAACCTCCCGCTTTACTCGGCTATTCAGACATCGGGTTCAGACCGGTACTCGGCAGATAATTGTCATCAAAGATGCTGTAACAAAAGAGATTATAAAAGGGGTGAGCGGGGATACGATAAAAAAGTACACCTGAAAAAAGTACACCTGCGCTTATGGCACCACGCTATATGTCAAGATAGTTGCCGCATTTGGCGGGAAAGCAAAAGCCTGTATTTTCGGGAAGTGAAAGCTTATCTTTTTGGAAAACATAAGCTATGATCGTGGAAAAAATAACTTATGTTGTTGGAAAACATAAGTTATTCTGCCGGTAAACATAGTGTGTATTTATAGTAAACATAGTCAATTGTTGCTGATACAATAATACTGTGTTTTTTGAAAAATACAGTATTATTGTATAAAAAAATATAGTACTGTTTCAATGGGCTGCACACGCGGGACCATTGAAACAGAATGATGCTTCTGCAGATTCTACTCTTTGACTTCGATGTACTTTCCGTAGACCCAGCCCTCGATGCCCTCTTTGTTGCGGGCCTTGTACCAGGTTTCGCCGGTCAGGCGCTGTATCGCGTCCTTGGCCACGGTTCCGGTCACCGTTTTATTATCCTCTATCGCGTATTTTACGACAAAGGCCGAATCGTTCTCTTCGACGATAAAGACTCCCTTTCCCGCATCAAGCTTGATCTGTTTGCCCTCCTGAGTGGTCAGCTGAGTCTGGCGCGAGAGCACCGCGTCGTCAGCCCCCGAGACAACCTTCTTTGCCGAGATGCTCACCTGCGCACCCTTCTGCAGCTGCTTGATAACGGGCGAGGTGACATTGGGCTGTTCTCTCATATTGACATTTTTACCGTTGATAAGCCCCGAGAGTGATACTTCGACCGCCTCGCTTTCAGGCTGCTCCTGCGTCTGCTCTGCACCTTCGCTCTGCGGCGCACCCGTGCCGGCCGCGGCCTGGTCGAAGCTTTCGATCGACGGATGAGCTCTGAAAACAAAGAACAAAACCGCCGCCGCGATTATTATGAACGCGCCGATAGAGACGCCGATAAAAAGGGGAGAGCTCCATACTGCAGCGCTCTGTGTGTTCGTTTTGACTTCCCGGGTAGTTTTCGGGGCAGGCGAGTCCGCCGCGATTGTATCCATCACCTGCTCGAGGGCGGCCTCTTCTTTCTGCTGCAGGGCCAGCTCTTTATGCAGTGATTTCAGCTTCTGCTGCAGCTCTTTTCTTTTCGCGATCCCCTCTTTTCCGGTGCTGTCCTCGAGCTTGTCGATGTTCTTTTCGAGAGAGGCACTCTCCCGGTCAAGGGCACTGATCTGTTTGGCGGCTGCCGAGAGTTCAGCACTCGCGCCCTTCTTCAGATCGGCCAGCTCGAGGTTTATCTGTTTGATTCGCTTTTTATATTCCGCCGAAAGCGCCGAATACTCGTCTTCCGCAAGTTTTCCCTTTTTTTCTGTGAGCTTCTCTGTCCTGAGCGCGAGCGAAGCAAGCTCCTTTTTCAGTTCGGTTATTTTCTTCAACCTGTTGGCGTTCATTTCGTTCATATATCCTCGTAGTGGTTTTGTAAAATCGGCTTTGTACGGCAGCGCAATTGTGATAGTTTTTCCCCCTGCAGCGTCAAGCGGTTTTATGGACGGGGATAAAAAGCGGTAACCTGTTTCAGTGCAGATAATTTGCCGCGGCTGCAAGGCTTCCCCCCCCCGAGCGGGGGAGATGGGAGCGCCCTGTTGATGATTGTAAGAGATTCAGTGATGATTCGCTCTTTACATCCGTGCGCATAAAGAGTATAATTTGAGAGTAGTCACAATTCAGGTCGTAATGCCCCGCGGGGCATAGAGGCAACAGGAGAATATTATGAAGAGATTTAATTACGCCGTGATCACCGCGCTATTGATTGTTATTGCGGGATGCACCGGCAATAGTGCGGAGAGTAAGGAGCAGAAGGCCGCTCCCGCCAAGGCGGAGCCGTTACTGCCGCTTACAGAAAATACCTCAGGCAAGGTGCAGATTCAGACCGTTTCGGGCAGTGAGGGGTATCCCTTCAATTCGTACATCATCACATCGTCGAAGGGGGAAAGCGTGATCGTCGACCCGACAGAGATGCCCTCGCGCGAGACCATTGATCTTAAGCCCGCGGCGATAATCTGCACTCACGGTCACATGGATCATGTGGACATGGATTTCACCGATTCATACGAGTGCCCGAAGATCAAGTACTATAAGGCCGACATCAAGACGCGAGACTTTCGTATCTATACAGTTCTCTCAGCACATCAGGGAAATACCCTTGGCGCCTCTAACGTGATCGCGATCTTTGAGGTGGACGGCCTGCGCATCGCGCACATGGGCGACATCGGTCAGGCCAAGCTGACAGATGAACAGCTGCGCGAGATCGGTAAAATAGATATCGCCTTTATGCAGTTCGAGAACAGCTATTCGAGCATGACGCTTGAAAACGAGAAGGGCTTCACTCTTATCGAACAGCTGAACCCCGCGATCATCATCCCGACGCACTACACCGCCAAGGCGCTGCCGGTGCTTGAGACCAGATACGGCAAGATTACCGATTTAACCAACGTATTTACCGTTGCAAAAGGGGATCTTCCCGCCGATACCCTTACCGTGTACCGCATCCTCAATACGCATAAGTATCTATAGATCGCCAGTGAAATGAAACGGGAAAGATTTTGCCGCGATGCGATCTTCAGTTTCGCAAGTCGCTCGGGGTGCGGCCGGTGAGTTTTTTGAAAACGGTATTGAAGGTGGTCTTTGAGCTGAACCCTGATTCGTAGCAGATATCGATTATCGACGCGCTTGAATCGGGGTTGAGCAGAATCCGTTTCGCGAAATCGACCCGCAGCTGATTGACGTAGCTTGAAAAACTCATCTTAAGCCTGTGGTTTATCACCTGCGAAACGTGATGAACCGGCAGGTTGAGGTGTTTCGCGAGAGCGTTCAGAGAAATTGCCGTATCTCTGAACAGCTCCTCCTCGCAAAGGGCTGACTCTATCTCGAGAAAGTACTGCTCAATCACCCCCTCATCGAGCCTGGTTTTTCTGTATTTCTGCTTCTGTGCGGTGCCGGCATTCGTAAGAAACATTGCCGGCTTTCTAATAATTCCGGCAACGACGGTGAGCACATACAGCGTCAACGCGATAACCAGCAGAAAGTACATCTCATGAGAGATCGCCACAGTGATCGCGCCGAAAAAGATCGATAGAGAGTGAAGAATTGCCATCTTACGGCAGATCCTTATTCTGTCTTTGTCAATGCTGCCGCTTTGCAGGGCGCTTTTTACCCTGGTTGAAAAGATCAGCCCCGTCGTCAGTGCCGCATACATGATGTGCTGTACCAGTACCAGACAATTCATTGCAAAAAGAAGGCCGCTTTGCCTGTCGAAAATATACATGGTGGGAGAGCTGCCGTTGATGATCGCAGCAGATGCAAGCGTCACGCTGATCAGTGCGAAGGGGATGGCGTGCAATACCTCCTTTTTCTGCCTGGCTTTGGTGCCCGGGATAAAACCACTAATAAATAGAAATTCAAGCGGGGCGATCAGCAGCGCGATGAGCGCGACAATATAATCCTTCCATAAAACATGCGCCGGATCAAGCGAAATCGCCATCAGAATGCAGTATATGTTGACCGTGAGCAGAAGTGACGCGAGGTATCTGCCGGTGCTCGAAGCGGTGTGAATCAGTTTAATCGCGTAAAACAGCGTGAATCCCGGAACTATCAATAGATAAATCAGAAGATAGTAGGTTAAGATAATTCCGATAACCGCCAGAAATGATTCCATTTTTAAACCTTTATCGCACTAAAAAAAGCTCTCCGCCGTTATCATCAGCAGTGTAAACACCGGAGGCAATCCGCTTTTCGGTACAGCTTTCATCGCCGCACCAGGGGGGGATGCCCTGTTGTGGTTGCCTCTTCGGCCTGCTTCTAATATAAACAGCACAGAGCGTGCTAGCGTACCTAAAAAAATTCTCCCGCCGGTGTTCAACCCTATAAACCTGAACGACAATACCGCCCGAAAGGGGTAGAATTTCATTCGATGAGCGGCGATCCCTGTTTTCAGGCGCTTGCCGGTTCAATATTATCTTAGAGGGTCTTTGTCATGCGAAGGTTTATTCTCTGCATATTTATTTTCACCGGTTTCATTTTATCACCGGATATTTCGCACTGCTGTTCTGTCTTCAGCTACTATTCAAATGAAAGGTCATATTTCGGTTCAAGCGAAGCGTGGTTTCTTTCACCGAAAACGCAGATCACTTTTTGCAGAAACACTGCGGGGTACAGCTACGCCGGATTCGGCTATCTCAACGATGAATATATTCAGGGCGGAGTAAACGAGAAGGGGCTGGCGTTCGACTGGGTCGCATCGGGCGAAAGAGTCAACTGGAAAAAAAGCGCGGCGCGCGCAGAGTATGCCGGCCAGCTCTCAGTGCGTATGCTGCAGAGGTGCGCAACCGTTGACGAGGCTGTCGCGCTGTTTCGCGCCTTCAATGAGCCGGGTTTTACGATCGCAAAAATCATGGTCAGCGACGCCGGGGGAAACTCAGCGATAATCGGCTGGCTTGACAACGATATCCACGTTGTCAGAAGCCGCCGATCCTGTCAGGCGCTCGGTTATATGGAAGAATTCATCGCAAGGCGCCTCGCGGAAAATCCTGAAGCTGCGACAGATTATTTTTCTGAACTCTTTTCTCTTACCGCGCAAAGGGGATTTGCGCTGCGTACCTGTTATTCCTATTTTATCGATCTGCGCGAGAGACGCTTCTTTGTGAGAGATACCCTCGGCGGTGAAAAGATAGTGTTTTTCAATCTTGATGAACAGATCGCAAAGGGGTCGCATACGGTTGTAATGAGCGATATTTTTGCGGAAGGGCAGTAGCAAAAACCAATTATCAAAACTCGCGGATCCCAAAAACCAATTAAAAAACAGATTATATCTTTCTGGAGGTGGTTTTTGGGACCGCCTGAAACAATAAGCGCATGTGTGCCAATGCGGATACAATAAACGGAAATCTGAAGGTGAATAGAAATAATGAAAAGCTCTGAAGATCTATCTTTTCAACACGAACCTCTAAAAATGCCGGGCATAAACCCGGTAAAACTCCGGAAGGCAATTTCTCGAGGCCCGCTAATGAGGCTGAATGAAACGGCACTGTTACTTATTTTTTTCTTATCCATGAGCACCGCTGTTGCGGCGCCGGAGGGGAAGGGAAGTCTGTGGACAAAACGCGACTCGTTAAAACTCTGCGCGGGCATGGGAGTCTACTCTGCACCGCTCTACACCGGTGCCGGTAAAAATACTCCGCTGGTATTCCCCCTGATATCTGCGGAGTACGGCAGAAGCGGTCTTCGCCTTTTTGCCGGTGTAATCGACGGCATGGGAGTCGAATACACCCACGAGCGCAGCGGATTATTCACATCGCTCTCGTTCGCCTTCGGAGAGTCAAGAGACCCCTCTGATTCTGCGCGACTTAAGGGATCCGCACAGATTGACGCGCCGGTGCGATATTGTCTTGAGGCGGGGTACGCCCCCGATATCGTACGTCTTTCGGTAAAGGGCGAGATGATGCCGGCGCGTGTCAGAAGTTCGGAAGCGGATAATCCGCAGAATATAAACTGCCTCAGAGCGGCACCCTCGGCCGAGATTCTGATTCCGCTTCTTTTCGGCAACCTCTATCTCTTGTGCGGAGCATCGCTCTATTTTATGGACAGTAACACCGCTGACTCATGGTACTCGCTCGAAGCGGAATCATCTTCAAAAAAGTACAGCGCACAGGCCGGTATCGAGAAGTTTCAGAGCGATCTTCTGCTGTTATATGATTTCAGTTATCATATCTCGCTGGGCGGCTTTGCCAGGACAGAGTTTCTCTCGGCCGGGTGTGCCGATTCCCCGCTCAGCGCGCATAGTACAATATTTTCGACAGGCTGTTACACGATGTACCGCTTCTGACTGCGGGGATTATCCGCCGGGGATCCCCCCCGATATGCATTTTGAATTACGGCGCACCTTTAAAATCACGAAGAGCGGCTAATAATGCTTGCGTAAAATCACAGATCTCCTTTTTTTGTGTTGCCCGTATGCTGACGACAGGGTCTATTGTTACAGTAGCATCAAGAGCCAGCGGGAAATACCAGATCAGGAGAAAAGAGAGTGAGAGCGGCGATATTTATAGATGGCGGATATTTTTTATCGATGTTGAAAAAACACGAAATCACGCCCGATTATTCGGAGCTGGCGGATTACCTGCTTAAACCCATCAGAAAGTCAGTATCGCTGGATCTTCTGCGCTGCTATTTTTATTACTGCGCACCCTGGGTCTCAGAGCAGCCGACCACCAACGAAAAAAGAAGAATGGAAGAGCACGATCTGTTCGTGGGCGAGCTGGGCAAGCTTGACCGCTGGGCGGTGCGTCTGGGCAAACTGCAGAAGCGCCGCGACGGCCACCGCGAGTATTTTGAGCAGAAGCGGGTGGATGTGCTTCTGTCGGTCGATATGACGAGACACTCGGCCGCGGGCCATGTGCAGCATGTGATCCTTGTCGCGGGTGACAGTGACTTCATACCCGCAATTGAGGCGACCAAGGATTCCGGCGCCACCGTGTCGCTGTGGTATTCCGATGAGAACACCGTTCACAAGGACATTCTTGATTCTGCCGATATCGTGCATCAGTTCAATTTCAAGACCTTCCCGAAATCAAAAAAGAAGATCGCGGCTAAACCCGAGTCTGAGCCGAAAGCGGAGAGCCCTGTCTCGGCGCTGAAGAGAAATATTTTCAGAAGAAAGCGCTAGAGTGACTGCCGGATGTCCCTGTCCGGCTGAGTATCACTTTTCGTCCGGGGTAAGGCTTTTGAAGAGGCGAAAATCTATATCGAGCTTCTTTACTTTATAACTGAGGATGCGCTTGGTCGAGTTCAGAATCTGCGCGGCCTGAGTGATGTTTCCCCCCGTCGTCTTGAGTATATCTATTATGATCTCTTTTTCATACCGGTCCACCATGCTCTCGAGGCTGCCTTTTGATGCGTCACGCCCCTCGGCCATCTGCAGCGTCGGCGGCAGATGGTAGCTGCGTATCACTGTCTCGGTGCTCATGATCACCGCCCTTTCGATACAGTTCTCCAGTTCGCGTACATTTCCCGGCCAGTGATAGGCGACAAGAAGGTTTATAGCCTCGGTGGATATGCGGTTGATGTTCTTTCCCGTTTCCTTCGCGTACTTCTCGACAAAAAAATCCGCGAGCGTCAGCACATCGGATGAGCGCTCGCGCAGCGGCGGCAGATGCAGGGGAAAGACATTGAGCCGGTAGTACAGATCGCTTCTGAACTCCTTCTTTTCTATTTTTTCTTCGAGATTCTGATGCGTCGCGGCGATCACGCGCACATCAAGAGGTATCTGCGTACTTGCGCCGACTCTTTCAATAACCCTCTCCTGTAAAACGCGCAAGAGCTTGACCTGAAGCGGGTAGGAGAGATCTCCGATCTCGTCCAGAAATATGGTACCGGTGTTCGCAAGTTCGAATCTGCCCTTCTTCTGAGAGATCGCTCCGGTGAACGCACCTCTTTCGTGGCCGAAAAGTTCGCTTTCAATCAGCGATTCGGGAAGCGCAGCCACGTTGACTTTTATAAAGGGTTTGTCCCCGCGTCTGCTGTTGGCGACGATCTCATCGGCGACAAGCTCTTTGCCCGTTCCGCTTTCGCCCCGGATCAGTACGATGGTGTTGGTTTCGGCGACCAGGTATATTTTCTCGAAGACTTCGTGCATCAGTTTCGAATCGCCGATAATTCTCGATGCGGCTGATCTTTCTTTAAGTTTAATCTGAAGCTTTTTATTCTCTTCAAGAAGTGCCTCCTCATTTCTGAGAAAGTCGATCCTGTTCTTGATGGACTGCGCGCTCATGATGGCGACAAACGCCAGAAGAGAAGTCTCTTCGGAGAAATCGCTTCTTAGTGATTCATTTTGTATATCAACCGAAATCGTACCGATGACTACATTGTTGACCCGTACCGGCACACAGATGAACGCGGTCGAGCAGCAGTCGTTCTTATTTCTTGAGCCGGTTTTGTTGAGAAATTCAGATGATTTTTCTATCGAGGGAATAACGGCAAGTCTTCCGCTTTGTATGACCGATCCGATGACTCCCTCTCCGGGGCGGTAATTCCCCTTTGATATCTCCTCTTTCGAGTAACCCCTGAAAAGATCGACGACGAACTCTTCACCCTGCTGGTTTCCCAGATGAATCATTATGCGGGTAAAGCCGGCGCGTGCGGTGATGCAGTCGAGCACCTGATTTAAACTCTCCTCAATGTCCGGTGTGTTGCTGAAAATTTCCCCGATTTCGTAATAAAGATGTCCGTCGCACATGTCTTGTCTCCGGTGCAATGGGTGATGAGTCTGCACATGTTGATGATCATCCGTATTGAACGGCTGAAAAGATGTAATAATTTCTTCGGTTTTCTTCGCGGATGAAAGGTAAATTAACATTTCGTTAAAATAAGCTCCTGCGGGGGGGAAGGGGGATATCATGCGATCAGTACATTTTTGTCACTTCATCAAAAAATTTCAAGTAAAGCGGCATACCTGAGTGCGCTCTAAAGAATATCGCGTAATAAAAAACGACGCGGGCCGCTTCTGCGCGTGTTCTGCGGCGGTAAAAAGATCGCGCATGTTGCATGCAGGTAAAATCCGCGTTCATAAGAGGTCGAACAAAGTGCATGAGTCGGAAAATTAATGTGGTCTGCATTGAAAAATAAGAAACAATCGGCGAGTTTGAAGTGTTTTGATTTTTATCAGCCGTTGCGTTTTTGTCGTTCGGTACAATTTTGTACTACACCATGAGGATTAGTACAAAATTGTACCGGGGCCTTGACTCGCGCGCGGCGGTGTGATCCTGAAAATACCTGCGGATTGATATCAAATAAAAGAGATATCAGTGCAATAAATGTGTAATAACCTTCCTGAATATCAATTGTGAAGAGCATCTGTTAATACAAAATAAAACAAATAACTGTCAAATTTTATAAGCCGTGATTCCCGCTCCTGTGTGGCACGCAACTTGCCATACAGGTAGTGCAGTGCCCCTGAGCAGAGGATTCAGAAGGGGGCAATTTATAACAATTTTAATAGCATGGCGTTTTTACATTTTAGAGAGCAACCGATCACTCCTTGTCTGGCGTGATGTTATGCAAGTTTGTTGAGTTGATGGGTGCGATTAATCAGAGAAGCGCGCATATGGTTTCGCGTTTCAGGGAGGTTATAAGTATGGAACAGGTGAAGAAGCTGGGTTTTTGGTCTTCATTTTCTGTCGCGGTGGGACTGGTCGTCGCATCGAGCACGCTGGTGACACTCGGACAGGGAATGGGTGCCGCGGGAGGAGGATTCATTTTCGCGATGATTGCCGCGTGGTTATTGCAGTTCTTCTCGGCACAGAGTTTTGCCGAGCTTACCACGGCTATGCCGAAATCGGGAAGTATCAATGTGTATGCCAGAATGGCACTCGGCCCGGCGGCGGGAATCCTCTGTGTTCTCGCGGGCTATGTCTACATGAGCTTTCTGACAGTACCGGCAGAGTTAAGCGTCGCAGGAGCTGTTTTTAACGAGGTCTTCTCGGGAGAATTCTCACCGGCGCTTTTTGCGCTTATTCTGCTCGTGGTTTTCACTTTCGCGAATATTCTCGGTGTGGATATTTTCGCGAAGCTGCAGATTATCCTTACCGTTGCGATGCTCGTATCGATGAGCGCGCTTGGTATCGTCGGCCTGATAAACATCGGTAACCCGGCGCCGGCCCTCGGAGCTTCGTCATTTAACCCGATGGGTCTGGGGGTGTTGAGTCTTACCGCGCTTGCCGTATGGCTCTATATAGGCATCGAGTTTGTCTGCCCGATGGTAGACGAGATCAAAAATCCGGCGAAGAATATCCCGTATTCAATGTTTATCGGTCTGATCGTCATCTTTATCGTGAATATCCTGTACGGTTTCGCTTCGATCAAATATGTGCCGATGGAATCACTCGCTTCGTCTGATACGCCGCACATACTTGCCGCTCAGGCGATTCTGGGCAGAGGCGGTATGATATGGATAGGTATAGTTTCAATTCTGGCGACCGCAAGTTCAGTCAACACCTTCGTCGCGGTCATTCCCCGTATGCTTTACAGCATGGCCAAAGAAGGCGAGGCGCCTAAGATTTTCGCGATCACTCATCCCAGGTTCAGAACACCCTGGGTGGGCATCGTGTTAGTATCAGCGGTTTACGCGCTGCTTCTTTTCATGGGTATCGCGGGAATCGAAAAGATCATGATTCTGATCATGTCCGCCGCAGCCTGCTGGCTTCTGGTGTATATGATGGCGCACATAATCGTCATCATACTTCGTGTCAAGTATCCGACTCTTAAGCGTCCTTATAAGACGCAGCTGTATCCGCTGCCGCAGATTATCGGTTCACTCGGTATTCTCTATTCAATCTGGGCGATCTGGCCTGATGATATAACCAGATTCGAGATCTATACCTATGCCGTCGTTGCGATTGTGATCTGTACAGTGTACGCATTAATCTGGACAAAGTTTGTGCTTAAGAAAAAGCCCTTCGTCCCCGTACCCCTTGAAGAGGAGATGGGTGAGGAATTCGCAAAGAGTGCCCTGAAGTAAACGTCATATGAAGTGTGACTTCTCCCGGAAACGGTCATCCGGAGTTCCGGGAGAAGCATGCTGATGAAGAGGTGGATGAGGGATGAAAACGAAGATTGATATCGCAGCCGACCGGTATTTCAGAAACGTCGCGGAGAATTTTGTGCCCTATCTCGGAAATATCGCAGATCGTAAGGATGAGATCGTATTTGATAATCTTCCCTTTGATGCGGACAAAGTCTCATTAATTACGGGGAAAAAGAAACACTTACTAAGCGGACTGTATTCACTCGATATCGTGTGTGAATTCAGCAATCCCGGTCTGACGGATCGGTCAGGTCCGGTCAATATTGAATACAAAGGGATAATGATAAAGGGCAACGCCTTTTTTGTGCAGAAGAATAATCCTGATAATCCTCTCGCGATTGCGCTCAATGCGAACGGGGAGCTGATAGAGGCTCTCTCATCGATAGATCTGCAAAAGGGTGTACTCGGTATTGATAAGGATACCGTGACGGTGAAGCTGACTCCGCTTGGGGTTTCGTATATGTATATGACCTTTCCGCCGATGCAGTATAACGGATTTATTCACCATGCCGATATTGAAAAGCTGTGCAGGTGTCTTCGCCTGATCAGAAAGACAATCGAATCATGCGCAGTGATCGCCGCCTGAAGCACGGCAGGAGTGTGTACGATGATCATGGATGATGTGACAGGAGATTGTCTCAGAGGTGTTTTACTCAAATTAATATTAAGGAGGGTCATGCGATTATGTTTATGAAAAAAATCAGAATTGTTGCGGTCATCGTTTTATGTCTGGCCGGTACCGCGGCTGCAACGGCCGCCTCTCTGGTGATCGGTCAGAACAGAGAAGCCCCGGCAGTGTCGTCTGCAGTTTCTGCGGATTATGACAGAAGTGCGAATGAAAAGCTGAAAGAACTCATCGCAGTTAATCCGGATCTGCTTTTGTCGGCAACGGCAGAAGGTACCATCGTGGTGTACTCATACGATCTTGTTGAGCTGTATCGTTTCAAATCGCCGCTCGGTTCAGAGATACATTCGATCGCGGTATCGCCTGATGGGAGCAGTTTTGTCTGCGGAGACAGAGATGGCAGCGCGGTATTCTGGAACATAAGGGATTCCGTGGTCATGATGCTGGATAAGTGCCACAAGGACGATATCCGTGACATCAAGTTCTCGGCAGACGGCGCATATTTCGCCACGGCGAGCAAGGACAGGAGCGTGAAGGTGTGGAAGACGCAGGACCTGACCTCTGTCGCCATACTGAAAGGTCATTCGAGTTACGTGACCGGAATCGATTTCTCACCGACAGCAAACCGTCTGGCATCGGTCGGGGTGGATAACAAGCTGATAATCTGGGACTACATTACGGGTAAAAAAATCGCGGAAAAGAACAACAGCCATTACCGCGCGGTAAATCAGGTCCGCTATACCCATGACGGTAAACAACTCGTAACGGCCAGCGCGGACAAAATGATAAAGGTGTGGGATGCGGAAAAACTTGAAACTCTGCGGACGATCAAAGAGCACAAAAACGAGGTTCTCGCAATCTCGTGCAGTGCCGATGACTCGGTGATACTTTCGGCAGGCAGGGATAATCTGCTCTATCTATACGACGCGGCAAGCGGTGTAAAAACAAATGATATTAAACTGAATAATAATATTTATGTTGCCGGCATCATTTTGTCGCCTGAGGGGTCGCACCTGTTCGTTGCCGACAAGTCAGGTGAAATCACCAGTGTGGATATGAATGAGAGGCGGATGATCAAATCGGTCGCGGGTGAGGCGCTCACCGCTGTGGGAATATTCTAAAAAGCGGTATCACCGGACAATTATCAGGGTTGGACCTTATGCTGATTACATTTGAAAGACTTTCAGCCGAGAAAAAAAATGCGATTCTATCCGCGGCGGCTGGTGTCTTCGCCGAAGAGGGGTATCATTACGCGCGCGTGTCTAAAATATGCGAGAAGGCGTCCATTTCAAACGGCGCTCTGTACAAATATTTCTCGAGTAAGGAGACGCTGTTCAACGCGGTGATCGATTACACGGCAAATCTTGTGAACAAGCGGCTGTATGAAAAGAACTTCAATGATAATGACGGTTCTCTGTTTCAGGCCATAAGAAAGCTGCTTCAGGAAATGGTCGTATTCAACAATGAAAACAGAGTGTTCATTTCGATCTATTCAGATCTGGGCTCGTCATCGATGAACCGCTTCGCCCAGACCGCTTCAGTAACGTTCAGGGCGGCGACCAGCCTTTATACGCTCAGAATGGTAGAAAAGGCAAAGGCCAGAGGCGAGATAAAAGAGAGTATTAAAAATGAAGTGGCTGCGTGCGCGATCGACAATTATGTCACTCTGTTCTCGCTGACACTGGTATGTGAATATCATAGGAGCAGGTTTGATTCTTTTTTTTCAGCAGGGAATAAAGGATTAAGCGATGAAGAGCGTATAAAACGAATAATTAGCTCACTTAAAGAATTCCTGTGCGAGTGATGTGTGTGAAGAGAGAGACCGGTCGCTCTTCACCCGGAGCGTCACCGGATAATAAAGAGGTTACTGTGCGTATTGTTGAGTTGGTGCATGATGAGGATCATCCAGGTTATACAAATGTTGATAAGTGGGTTTTAATGAACCCGGGCTTTTCAACACGCAGAATTGTCGTGTATGATAATTTTGATCCCCCCGCCGCGGATTCGTTTGATCTGCTGATCATTCACGGCGGCGCGCAGCATCTGTGGGATAAAGACAGCGACCCGTGGCTTTACCGTGAACTCGCTTTCGTTTCAGATGTTCTCAAAAGAGGAAAGCCGGTGATCGGTTTCTGTCTTGGCAGTCAGATAATCGCTGAAGCTCTCGGCGGCAGGGTCTATGAGATGGAGGATAAAGAGATAGGCTGGTTCGGCATTTCTCTGAAAAACAATACAGAAGATGAATTGCTTCTGAAGGGGATATCTGACGGATTCGAAACCTTTCTGTGGCACAGCGATCATTACGCTCTTCCCGATTATTGTGTCTCTCTGGGGCTCACACCGGCTGCGGGTCATCAGATATTCTATTCCATTGAATGTCCGGCCGTGGCATATCAGTTTCACCCCGAGTACTCGATCGACATCATAAGGTTCTATTTTGAAACCTGCTATGATGAGTACTGGACCGAAGGCACCTATGTGGCTCGCAAAGAGGGCTTTCTTGAAGATCTGGCGGCAAGAAGCGAAACGTATGTTCTGTTTGAGATGCTGATGAACAATGCATTGGTTCATTTTGAAGAAAAATTTGAGATACAAATATTAAACGAGGTAGGATTATGAACGCAACGATTGAAAATGAAAAAGTATCGGGTTATAAAAAAATTGACCCATGATGACGTGTACAGACTGATCAGCGAGAACGGTATTGAAACGATCCGTCTTGAATACATCGACATGAACGGTATCAACAGAGGCAAGATACTTCCGGCCAATATGCTTGAAGAGGCCTTTGAATCGGGTATCGCCTTTGCGGCGGCGATTATGGCCATCGGTTACGATAACAGCGTGGCGCAGGTGAAGGGACTGTCCGAGTACAATTATGACGACATGAAGGTGAAAGCCGATCCGTCGACTTTCAAGATACTGCCGTATCTTGACAAAACCGCGATGCTTCTGGGGGATGTGTATTATCATAAAGCCCCGATGTCGCAGTCGCCCCGCTGGTTTCTTAAAAACATGATAGAAGAGTACAACCGGCTCGGGGTCAATCCCATCACCGCAAGCGAGCTTGAGTTTTTTCTCTATAATAAAACAGCAGACGGTTCGGTAGTTCCCTATACAAACAAAAATTGCAACTGCTATACCAGCAACTCGCGCATCGACCCGAAGGGCTTTCTGACGAAACTCACAAAGACCTTCACCGAGATGGACTTCAAGGTGCTGTACATGAACCATGAATTCTATCCGGGACAGTACGAGTACAACTGGACGCACAGCCCCGCGCTGAGAAATGCTGACGAAACCGCGATGTTCAAAGGCATCTGCAAGGATATCGCCGATATCAACGACCTTCACGCGACCTTCATGGCCAAACCGCAGAATAATTCGGGGGGAAGCGGCTGTCATTTTCATATTTCCATGTCAGATATCGAAAGCGGCAGAAACGTCTTCGATGATCCCGCCGATGCCAACGGAATGTCAGAGATGATGAAATATTTCGTGGGAGGTGTACTCAAGCATGCCCGCCCGCTCGTCGCCTTTCTCTCGCCGACGATCAACTGCTACCGCAGATACCGGCCCGATTCGTTCGCACCGTACTTCATTGGCTGGGGATACGACAACCGTACGACCTTTATCCGCATACCCGACGAGAGGGGCAAGTCCACCCGCGTCGAGGTGAGGGCGGCGAGCGCGGCGGCGAACCCCTATCTTGCCATGGGCGGAATACTTGCCGCCGGCCTCGACGGAATTAAAAATAAAATAACACCGCCGTCAATCGTCACGACCGATCTGTACCACGATGCCGGTAAGCAGAACGAGATCGTGCCGAGAAGTCTTTTCCGTTCACTCGCCGAGCTCGAGACTGATGAGTGGCTCTGCCAGATGGCCGGCAAGGATCTGATCAATAACTTTATCGCGCTTAAAAGCGTTGAAGTCGAGAGTTTCAACACCACGGTCACCGATTGGGAGTGGAACACCTATTCGTATCATGTATGACATTGATTATTAAAATTAAACTAATATAGCCGGAGGATAGTATATGTGTGGCATAGCTGGAATCATAAATCGCAAGGGTATGGATGTCTCGTCGAAACTTCTCGAGATGATGACATTGATACAGCACCGCGGTCCGGACGCGTCCGGAATCGCGGTCTACGGCAGCGACGATCAGATCAACATGCGCGTTTCAATCACTGATAAAAATATGCATCAGACGCTGATTAAAATAGTCTCTGAAGCGGCAGGCATTCTCAATGAGAGCACCTCTGACTGGAACCGGCATGTGGTCTTCTCGGATTTCTCACTCAAAATGGATGAAGCCGGTATCCCCCCGCTGCACTCGGCCGTCAACGCAGTAAAGGGACTTTACGTGCACTATATCGGCAGAGGTATGCGGGTGTATAAGGATGCGGGAACGACAAGCGAACTTGTCAGTAACCACCATATTGTACGCGGCATCAACACGCACGGAATGGGACACGTGCGCATGGCGACAGAAAGCGCCGAGGATGTCAACGCGGCACACCCCTTCGTTTCGCCGTTTTATCCCGAGCTGAGCATCGTTCACAACGGTCAGTTCACGAATTACTTCAATCTGCGGCGCTCACTTGAGCGCAAGGGGGCGCAGTTCAAAACACTCAACGACTCGGAGGCGGCAAGCCACCTTATCGCCTGCGCGATGCGCGAGAACGGCGGCGATCTGAAGCAGGCGCTCACTTACGCCCTCGAAGAGATGGACGGGATCTTCTGCATCATCGCGGCCACATCGACGCAGATGGGTTTCGTGAAAGATAAAATGGGGATCAAGCCCTTTCTGGTTTTTGAAAAAGACGACATGACCTTTTTCGGATCAGAGCAGATAGAATTCACCGCTGCGTATCCCGATGTGTACGCCGAAGAGATGCAGCCCGGAGAGGTCAGAGTATGGAATATATAAATGCAGCTGAAATGAAGAGCGGGGATCTCAACCCGCTGATTAAAAAAGCGCTTCAGTACTCAAATGAAGTGAAGGTGCAGAACCCCCATTCGATGCACAATATCGCGATCGGTCTGCGAACGAAGGGACGAGTGGTTGTTGACGGAAGCACTGGCTTTTATACCGGCGGTTTTCTTGAGGGCGCGAGCGTCATTGTCGAAGGCAACACCGGCTGGTATGCCGGCGACAACATGATGGACGGTGAACTCATCATAACGAAGAACACCGGCTGCAACGCGGGCGCCTATTTTAACGGCGGCACAATGATCATCTACGGCGGTACCGGCGCGAGAGTCGGCTACGGCATGAAGGGGGGAACGATCATCGTCTGCGGCCCCTCAGGAAGATGGGCCGGGCAGATGACACTCGGCGGACGTCTCGTGCTGCTTGGTGAGATCGGCGACCAGATCGGTGAGTCGATGTATCGTGGTGCGATCTTCGTCAAAGATGCGGGCGCCGCGTCAAAGCTCGGGGGGAACGTCTTTATCGACACGCCGGCAAAAGATGAGATTACAGAGCTTAACGAAAAATTTGCACAGTACCGCATCGATGCCGACGCCGCGAAGATGCAGGTGATCCGCCCGCTGACGAGCGGCAGACACACCTACGTGCTGTTCAAACCGCATCTTGAACCTGAGCTTTCAAACAGAAAAGGGAAAATATATGAATGATATAAATGACAAAGAGTTCAACCCGAAAGATGTACAGCGGGGAATCTGGAACCAGGAGACCGTTTCAGAGATCGAGTATAAAGCCAGAAGCGGCAGACACCGTATCCGCGGCTGCGGCGCGACCAGATACATGCCGACCTTCGACGATCTGATGGTGCTGCCGTCGCAGCTGACACGCATGTCGATCGACACCTACCGCGAGCCCTGCGAGACGCGCACGGTTCTCGGCAAAAGATTTGCGAAGAACCCGATCGTCATCGAGACCCCGATTATGATTGCGGGCATGTCCTACGGTGCGCTCAGTAAAGAGGCGAAGGTAGCGCTGGCGAAGGCCACCGCGCTTACCGGTACGATGATCAGTAACGGCGAGGGGGGACTTCTGCCTGAAGAGCGCGAACATTCGTACAGGCAGTCGATACAGATACTTCCCAGCCGCTTCGGCTTCAGCAAAAGAAGCATCGAATATGCGGATGCTCTTGAGTATCTCGTCGGCATCGGCGCCAAGCCGGGACTCTCCGGCCACCTTATGGGAAAAAAGATAACCGAAGAGATCGCGAACTTCAGGCAGCTTCCGGCGGGAATAGATCTGCACAGTCATCCCCGCCACGGAGACGCCTTCGGCGCCGATGACATGGTAGTCAAAATGGAACAGCTTCGTGAACTGACGAACAGCGAAGTGCCGATCTTCGCGAAGATCGCCGCCGGCCGCGTGCGGGACGATGTCAAGATCGCCGTCAAGATCGGCGCCGACGGCATCATCATCGACGGTGCGCAGGGCGGGACAGGTGCCGCCCCTGTCATGGCTACCAACCATCTGGGAATACCCACGATGCCGGCGCTCGTGCAGGCCGTACTCACTCTCGAAGAGATGGGCATGAAAGATGAGGTGAGCATCATCATTTCGGGCGGAATCAAAGACGGTGCGGACATAGCCAAGGCGCTGGCTATCGGTGCTGACGCGGTTGCCATCGGCACCGGTGCGATGGTGGCGATGGGATGCAAGGTCTGTCTGCGCTGCCATAACGGGGTGTGCGCCTTCGGTATCGGTACCCAGCAGGAAGAGCTGCGAAAGAAACTCGATATAGATGAGGCGGCCGAACGTGTGGCCAACTATATCACCGCGATGACCAATGAGGCGATTCTTCTGGCCAAGGCGGCGGGAAAGACAAAATTGAAAAATCTTGAACGTGAGGATCTGCGCTCATTGACGCTTGAAGCCTGCGCGATGACCGGCATCCCCCTTGTCGGAACAGATTATGTGTTCGGCAAGCGTTTCGGATTCGGCGAGTGACGAGGAAAATATTATGAGAATACAGAATCATCCGATCCTGAAGCAGTTCGAGAAAGGAAAGGCGGTGAGCTTTTATTTTGACGGCAGAATCCTCGAAGGGTTTGAGGATGAGCCGATCGCGGTGGCCCTGAAGGCGAACGGGGTGATGGTTCACCGCTATACTTCGCGTGACCGAAAGCCCAGAGGCATTTTCTGCGCAATCGGAAGGTGCACCGATTGCGTCATGATCGTAGACGGAAAGCCGAATGTGAGAACCTGTATCACGCCGCTGCGCGAAGGGATGAAAATCGAAACGCAATACGGTGTATCAAAAGAGGATCAGGTAAAATAGTATATGGAAAGATATGATTTAATTGTCATCGGTGCCGGGCCTGCGGGACTCTCGGCAGCCATTGAGGCCGCATCCGCCGGAATGAGTGTCGTCGTCTATGACGAGAACTCTCGTCCGGGGGGACAGCTCTTTAAACAGATTCACAAATTTTTCGGCTCGCGCGAGCACAAGGCCAAAGAGCGGGGATTCCGTATCGGTGAAAAACTCCTAGCCGAGGCCAATGATCTCGGCGTGAAGGTCATGCTGAGTTCGACTGTTCTGGGCGTCTATGAAAACAGAGAAATCACCGTCATGACCGCTTCACAGGTGAATCATGTAAAGGCCAGTTCGATAATCATCGCCACCGGCGCTTCAGAGAACATGCTGCCCTTCAAGGGGTGGACGCTGCCGGGGGTGATCGGCGCCGGCGCCGCGCAGACGATGATGAATCTTCATGGTGTCCGTCCGGGAAAGAGGGTACTCATGATAGGCTCAGGCAACGTGGGGCTGGTCGTCGGCTATCAGATCATGCAGGCGGGGTGCACCCTCGCGGCGGTAGTGGATGCCTCACCCACAATCGGAGGCTACGGCGTTCACGCGGCAAAGATCGCGCGTACGGGTCTGCCCTTTTATACGTCGCACACCATAAAAGAAGCGCACGGAAGCGACCGTGTAGAGGCGGCGACCATCGTCGAAGTCGACAAATCGTGGAATCCGGTGCCCGGTTCAGAGAAGCGCATCGAGATCGATACGATATGCATCGCGGTGGGGCTCAAGCCCATGTCACAGCTTGCCGCGATGGCCGGCTGTGTCATGGAAGAGAATCCGCTGAAAGGCGGGGTGGTGCCGGTCTGCGATGAGTTCGGCGAGACATCGCTTGCGGGCGTTTTTGTCGCGGGTGATGTGGCCGGTATTGAAGAGGCAAGCTCCGCCATGATACAGGGCAAAATAGCGGGTGCAGCCTCCGCGCTGCGGATGGGGTGTATATCCGAAGACATATTCAAATCGAAATGCACTGAATACCGCCGCTCGCTTGAACAGCTGCGCGAGGGGATGTTCGCGCACAAGAACCGCGGCAAACCGAAAGAGTCGACCGATGAGGGATTCAAACTTTCACAGTCGCTTCTGCAGAGGGGGTTCGTGGCCGATGTTGAGATAAGCCATTATCCCGGCGTTCCCCCCGCAGAAAAGCGCGCCAGGGGTATCGTACCCGTCATCGAGTGTACGCAGAATATCCCCTGCGATCCCTGCCAGGATGCCTGCCGCAAGGGCTGCATCAAGGTGGGCACGACGATAACGAAACTTCCCGAGATCGATGCGGCTGTCGAGTGCACCGGCTGCGGGATGTGCGTCGTCTCCTGTCCGGGACAGGCGATATTTCTGATAAACGAGTGTGTTGAGGGCGATTTCGCAAATGTGTCGATTCCCTATGAGTTTCATCCCCTGCCGAATAAAGGGGATAAGGGGATCGCGCTGAGCAGATCGGGTGAGTATCTGGGCGAGGCCGAGGTTATCAGCGTGGTAACTAGCAGGGCGAGTGACGAGACCTCGATGCTGACGATGAGGGTTTGCGGCGAATTGTCGATGAAGGCCCGTTTTTTCAGAGCGAACTGAGCCGCATGCCAATGGAGATGAAATTATGACTAAAAAAATTATAAGAAGTAAGTCGCCGAATACTTTCACGGAACTTCCCGATGACTGGATCATTATCTGCCGCTGCGAGGAGATCACAAAGGGCGAGATCAGACGGGCGGTCTACGAGGGTATGAGTACACCCAACGAGATAAAGCGCTATCTGCGTGCGGGGATGGGGCTTTGCCAGGGGCAGACCTGCAGCCATCTGATCAGATTCATTGTCGCCAGAGAGCTCGGCATCCCCGCACTTGAGGTGCCCGCCCCCACATCTCGTGCGCCGGCCCGGCCTGTCGAGATGGGGGTACTGGCGAATGACGGTCTAAAACTTCAGGCGGTGGTCAACTGATATGAATACTTATGATGTGATAATCGCGGGAGGCGGCGTCATCGGCTGCGCGACCGCTTACTATCTCTCGAAATCAGGGGTAAAGGTTCTTCTGCTTGAGCGCGATGAGATCGGCGTGGGCGGCTCGAGCAGAAACGGCGGCGGTGTCAGACAGTCGGCGAGGGATCTTCGCGAGATGCCTCTGGCCATGTACGCGGTGCAGAATCTGTGGCCGACACTTTCGGACGAGCTGGGTGCCGATGTGGAGTACTGTCAGGGGGGAAACCTCAGACTTGCCAAGACACCCGAACATATCGCCTTTCTCGAGAAGATGGTCGCAGCGGGTAAATCCGCCGGGCTGAAGCTCGAGATGATTTCGGGCGATGAGGTCCGCAGGCTCTGCCCCTATCTTTCGGATCTGGTGATCGGCGCAAGTTACTGCCCGACAGACGGACACGGAAACCCCATGCGCACCACACTTGCCTTTTACAGAAAGGCGCGCGAACTGGGGGTGCTCTTTATCACCGGCGAAGAGGTAACCTCGCTGAAGGTGAAAAACGGCAAAATCGCGGGAGTCTGTACTCGGACAGAAACCTATTATGCGGACAGGGTGCTTGTGGCGAGCGGTTACGGTTCGCGCGCGATTGCGGCGAGTGCCGGCATAGATCTGCCGATGACAAAAGTCCTTCTCGAAGCACTCGTCACCGAGGCTCAGCCGAAGATGTTCGAACAGATGCTCGGTACCGCGGCGGCAGATTTTTACGGCCATCAGACATCTCACGGCTCATTCATATTCGGCGGTTCGTCCGGTTATGAAAATCACGAATATGAAAAAACAAGAAGAGAGACGAAGAGCTTCACCGCGTCCTCAATCTGCAGGGGCATACTCGGCTACTTTCCCGGGCTGAGCAGCGTCAACGTGATTCGAACATGGGCCGGCTTTGTCGACGAGATGTGCGATCATGTTCCGGTTATCGGTAAAGCGGATGAGGTGCCGGGGCTCTACCTCGCCTGCGGCTTCAGCGGACACGGTTACGGAATTTCCCCCGCGGTGGGAAAGACGCTGGCCGCGCTGATCGAAAAAGATGAGTACCTGCTGCCGCTTGACGCGCTGCGGTATGACAGGTTTGTTCCGCGAATATGAACCGGATGGTTCGGGAGACAATCACATGCCTGAAATAGTGATCAAATTCAATCTCGACAAGTACCGTATCGACGGGGAGGCGATACTCGTCATCGATACGGTAGAGCGAAGTGTGCCCGCGAAGGGGGGGATCCGTATACGCGAGAATCTCACCGAAGATGAGATCGCGGCCCTCGCCGCAGAGATGTCAAAGAAGTGCATCCTTGCGGACATTCCCTTCGGCGGCGCGAAGGGGGGAATCCGGATGAGTAATCTTACGCAGATAGATCAGGCGATGTACGCATTCGGAAGAGAGCTGGCCAAGCTTGACTTTATTCCCTACCGCTGGTGCGCCGCGCCCGATGTGAATACCGACAGCAAAGCGGTCGACGCCTTCATCGCCGGCTGCGCCTCGGTCAAGGGGTGGCGAAAGTCGCGTCTGGCTGCAACCGGAAAGAGTACGGGGATTCCCCACGAGCTGGGAAGCACCGCCTACGGAGTTGTTCTTTCTATCGAAGAGCTTATAGCGGGGCTTGATCTGAAAATGGATCTGTCACAGTGCAAGGTGATCGTCGAGGGTACGGGCGAGGTGGGGGGAAACGCCGTCAAGATTCTTCTCGACAAGGGAAGCTCCATTCTCGGCGTCAGCGATATCACCGGGGCCCTTTATTCACCCGCCGGGCTTGAGTCCCGGGGTCTGCTCGACATGATCAACTGTAAAATCAGCGCGCATGACATGAGCCACGAGTTCACGGATGCCGGTTTTAACAGCGACCCGGCCTCTCTTCTGATGAGGGATGCGGATATTCTGATTCTTGCCGGACCGGGACGCAGCATACATGCGAATAACTGCACTGATATCAAGGCGAAAATCATCGCCGAGGGTGCCAATATCGCATACTCGGCTCCCGAAGTTCGCGATACCATAATGAGAAGGGAGATCTATTCGATACCCGGCATCATCGCCAACTCAGGCGGAGTCATTTCAAGCTATGAAGAGTGGATGCTCGAAAACGAGAACCTGATTCATCTGCCGCTGGATGAGAAATGGCACCGGGTTCAGCGCTCGATTGAAAGGCGGGTCAAGAGAAATCTCGAAGAGCTCTGCCGCCATATAAAATACGGTACCGGCAAAAACACCTATGACATAGCCCTTGAGATGGCGGATAACAGAATGGAGCTGTACAGAGACGAAAACCGGAAGCTGAGAAGTCTCACCAAACGCATCAACAAGGAGCTTGAGGAGAAATTTTCGGTCTTCACAATGTAGGGTGCGGGAAGTATCAGAGTGCAAACAAAAGATCAGTTATAAAAATAAAAGATGGAGCGTTATATGGAATTAGAAAGAAAAAATTTCTCATCTGGGTCGCCTCTTGAAGAGAAGGCCGGCTACAGCCGCGTGGTGAAGGCGGGACCCTTCGTCTTTGTGGGCGGTACCACATCTGTTCAGCCGGACGGCACCGTGTTCGGTGAAAACGACGGTTACGCGCAGACGAAGTTCATATTCGAGAAGATGATCAAATGCATGGAAGAGGCGGGAGCTAAAAGAGAAGAGGTCATCAGGGTGAAGATGTATGCCACCGATATGAGCCGTTCCAAAGAGTATATACAGGCTTATTCAGAGTTCTTTAAACCGGTAAAGCCTCTCTGTACTCTTGTAGGAATATCGGCACTCAACCGCCCCACCCAGCTCATCGAGATTGAAATTGATGCGATAATCGGGGCGGCGGTAAAGTCCTGAAGTGAGTGCCGGTGAGCTTCGGTCGCAACAGAGCCCGCCGGCCTTGCGCAATACCCGTAAGAGTCTACCGCGGTTTCATTCAAGATGCCGCGAAATAAAAAATGAGGTGAACGATGAACTGGAACGAACTGGCGCAGCGAACGAAGCTTGACCGCCTCGAAAGCGGTGCGATAATACAGTCGCAATATCCTGATTTTTCTGTATGGAGCTGGGGGACAGGGCGGTACTCGGAGGTGCTTGGCGGTGTGCGCTCCGGCTTCGACAGGGGTGAGGTTCTTCTCGCCGATTATGAGTATGAGCATTCACGTCAGATGCATGCCCCGACAGCTACGGGTATGCTGCGGGGACTTACAATATGTATAGTAAAATCATCATCACTCTCTCTGCCCTACATCTTTCTGCGAAACGAGGCTCCGATTCAGAAAATGTATAAGAGGGCTCTGGGAAAACACGATATCTATTTCGCCTCCGACCCCGAGTTCTCGGATCATTTTGAGGTGCAGGGCCCCGAAGCCGAGGTTCACGCGATATTCAGACCGGAGGTGCGGAAATATTTCCTGGACAATTTTAAGACCTCGCCCCTTCGCCTTGAAACTCACGGCGATACGATCATGATTCACTACGGTGTCATGATTAATCCCGAAGACTCGAGAATGCTTCTTTTGAGTGCCGTGGAGATAGCCAATCTCTGGGCGGCGCAGCCGGTCAATTTTGAGATACCCTCGGTTTATTTCTTTCAGCCGTCGAATTAAGCCGCCCGCCGGGCCCTATTCAAAGCGTATGAGCTTCACTCGCGAAGAACCGCATTGCAATTAAAAAAAGCGCGTCTCCGACGCGCTTTTTTGTGAAATCAATTTGTGGTTGAATTTTCTCACCGTCAGGGCCGCTCTGGCATGATGAAAAGAACTCCGCATCCATTGATCGACACGCTGATTCACCTCGAGGGAAATCCCCGCATCTGCGTTTATACTGAACCCCTGTGGGCAATTCCGTTTAATCTGTATCTTCCCTATATATCTGTGTACATGCTCGCACTCGGTCTGCACGACGCGCAGATCGGACTGATCTCGACTGTCAGCCTCTTCTTTCAGATATTCATGTCGCTTCTCAGCGGACCGGTCACCGATAAGCTCGGACGCCGGTTAACCACCTTTATCTTTGATATCATCAGCTGGAGCCTTCCGGCGCTGATATGGGCACTCGCGCAGAATTTCACATGGTTTTTCGCCGCGGCACTTCTCAATAGTGTATTTCGCATAACGGCAAATTCATGGTCGCTTCTTCTGGTAGAAGACGCTCCCCGCAAACAGCTTGTCTCGATCTGGTCGTGGGTCACCATCGGGGGGATCATCTCGGGTTTTTTCGCGCCGCTTGCGGGAATTCTTGTCGCACGCTATTCGCTTGTGACCGCAGTGCGCGTACTGTACATTAATGCGTTTATTTTCATGACCATTAAATTCGTAATACTGTATATCTACGGAACAGAGACCAGACAGGGAGTGATCAAAATGAGGGAGTGCGCGGGAGTCCCCCTGCTGCAGCTTATCGGCGGCAGCCGCGGAGCCCTGCGCAGAATACTGCACAATTCCTATACGCTCTATACTTTTCTCATCGCTGTAGTTCTTCTGATCTACGAGACCATCAAGGGGATCTTCTGGTCCATAATGGTCGTCAAAGAGCTTGCGCTGCCCGAGAGCTCGATCGCGCTTTTCCCCCTGCTTCGTTCTGTCCTGATACTGGCATTTTATTTTTTTCTTATACCGCGGATGAATCATCTCAGATTCAAACGGCCCTTTCTCTGCGGGTTCGTACTGCTTCTGCTTTCGAATATCATCCTCGCGCTCTCACCCGCGCACAGCTATCTGTTTGTCATAGTCAGCACGCTGCTCGACGCCGCTGCGGTGGCGATCATCACCCCGTTCAAAGAGACGCTTGTCGTCGACTCGGTCGATCCTCATGAGCGTGCGGGCATTATGGGCATCTTCAACGTCTCGATGCTTCTTATCGCATCCCCCTTCGGCTGGCTTGCGGGCATCATGTCCGAGCGCTCGCGCTATCTGCCCTTTTATTTTCTGATGGTGCTGGCAGTTGCGGGAATAATTCTCGTCTATCTCGTCGCTGCCCGGAAAAAAGAGTTCAGCGAGTAGCCCGTATTTATGCCGGCTCGGGTCAGTTGTCTGTTCGATTATTTTGTTGACATTGCGCAAGCCGCCGCTTACTCACTTGGATGGATTTCAGGCGTGTTCACAAAATTGTAAAATGTTTCGAGGATGCGGGGAGCGCATTTTTTACATTCAGGAACTTCCAGATTACGGCACAATCTTAGCGGCATGAGCGACATGGATAACAGAGCGATCAGTGATTTTATGAAAGGGCTTTTGCCCGATTTTTTTACCCTGTTTCAAAATCTCCGGCGGGTACATCCCGGGTGGGACGAGAGAGAATTCTCTTTGAATATAATGGAATTCGGACGGGGTCAATATTCCGGTGTGGAACAGTTCAGACAAAGTGATGTCGCTTTGATGAATCATTTTGTGGATTCGCTCGATTACGATAATGATTTGAATATGGTGTTCGCCGCCTATTGTGCAGGCTGTTTGCTCGGACTGGAGCAGTCAGGAAAAATCGATCAGGCAAGGCTCGGCGCAATGCTCGGTGAAGCCGTCACGTATATAAAAACCATGGAGCTGCAGAGCCTGAATGAATAATCAGGCAGTGATTGAATATACGGCATAATTTGCGCGTGTCTCCTGCGGCCGCAGCGCACTGAACGGTTCCTAAAGTGCTCTCGATGAACCCCGCAGAGAAAAACAATTTACCCCGTCGCCCTTTTTTGCGGCAATGCGAAATATTATTATCCAAAAGGGTATTTCAGTGTCCGACAGAGAACTATTCGACCAGCTCAACCATCTTTCAACCGAGCAGAGAAATCCTCACAGTATGGACATCGATTCACGCTCGATAAGAGAGATTCTTACAATTATAAATGACGAGGACAGAAAGATCGCCGATGCGGTGCGCGGCGAGATCACTTCGATCGAGGCTGCCGTCGAACTTGTGGTGGAGAGTTTCAGAAACGGGGGGCGGCTGATCTACGTCGGTGCCGGTACCAGCGGGCGCGTCGGTGTGGTCGACGCCTCAGAGTGCCCGCCGACCTTCGGTGTCAGTTATGATATGGTGCAGGGGCTCATTGCGGGGGGCGAGGGTGCGATGTTTCGCGCAGTTGAAGGCGCCGAGGACAGTCCGCAAAACGGGGCGCGCGATATCTCGCTTAAAAATGTCTCTGCTGATGACACGGTATGCGGCATCGCGGCAAGCCTTCGCACACCGTATGTTATCGGCGCGGTGCTCGAGGCGAAGCGGCGCGGCGCAAAGACGCTCTATGTGACAACCAACCCCCGCAGAAATTTCGAGCTGCCCGAATACCGGCAGCTCGCCGCGGCAGTTGATGTTAAAATTTGTGTTGAAGTGGGGCCCGAGGTCATCACCGGTTCGACACGCATGAAGTCCGGCACCGCGCAGAAGCTCGTACTCAACATGATCACGAGCTGCGCGATGATTCGGCTGGGCAAGATCTATGAAAATATGATGGTGGATCTCCAGCTGACCAACAACAAGCTTGCCGAGCGCGCCAAACGCGTGATCATGACAGCAACGGGTGTATCCTACGAGCGGGCGCAGGAGTATCTCGCGGCGGCGCACAATCATGTGAAAAGCGCGCTGGTCATGATAAAGGCCGGCGTTTCGTATGAAGAGGCGGCGGCGCGGCTTGCGCGTGCGGGGGGATTCGTGCGCGAGGCCATCAGGGAAAATAATAATTGATACAGGATCCGCCATGCAGCCCATTACCGTCTACATTCCTTTCAGCACCGGGAATCATTTTCCCGAAACCCTGCGGCAGTTCACGGACTCGCCGCTGGTAAATAAAGTTATCGTCGCCGGTGCCGGCTCCTGTGTGCCGGGGTCAGCAAAGTCGCTGCCGCTTTCGTGCGGCGCGCTATGCTCCGGCGAATCGATCACCAGGGCTCTTGAATACGCGGATACTGAGTTTCTGCTCTTCGTCACGCAGGCGCAGGGCGTTGATCTCAAAAGCCCGGCGCTGCAGCGACTCTGCTCCGTCGCGCGCGACAGCTGCGCGGGAATGGTTTATTCGGATTTTTACGATTTACGGGGAGGGTGCAGAAGCGAACACCGCACCATCGAATACCAGACCGGCTCTATCCGGGATAATTTTGATTTCGGCGCGCTGATGCTTTTCTCGTGCGCAGCACTTCGAAGTGCGCTGGAGAAGTCAGGCCCTCTTGGCGCCTATGCGTACGCCGGGCTCTATGATCTCCGTCTGAAACTGTCAGTTGATCACCTCATCCTTCACCTGCCCGAGTTTCTTTATACGAAGGGCGAGGTCGACACTCGCGCGAGCGGTGAAAAGCAGTTCGATTATGTCGATCCACGCAACCGTGAGGTGCAGATCGAATATGAACAGGCCGCGACAAGCCACCTGAAAGATATCGGCGCCTGTCTCGCGCCGGACCGTTACAGTGATCCCCCCGCATCGAATGAGCAGTTTGAAACCGAAGCTACCGTGGTCATACCGGTACGCAACCGAGAAAGCACGATCGCTGAGGCGCTGGCGAGTGTTCTTTCGCAAAAATGCAATTTTGCATACAATTGCATCGTCGTCGACAATCATTCGACAGACGCAACCGCGCAGATCGTGCAGGCTGCCGCCGTCCCGGATAACCGGGTGCATCTGCTGCGTCCGGTGCGCGAGGATCTTGCGATCGGCGGCTGCTGGAACGAGGCTCTTCTTTCGCGTCATTGCGGGCGCTACGCAGTGCAGCTTGATTCTGATGATCTTTACAGCACGCCGGAAACTCTGCAGAAAATCGTCGATCTGTTTCACTCGCAAAACTGCGCGATGGTCATCGGCTCCTATACGCTGGTCAACGATCGGCTTGAGGTTATCGCTCCCGGCCTGATCGACCATAGCGAGTGGACAGCCGATAACGGGCGCAACAACGCCCTTCGCATAAACGGCCTCGGCGCGCCGCGCGCCTTCGATACGGCAATTCTGCGAACGATGCTTCTGCCGGACACAAGTTACGGCGAAGATTACGCAACGGCGCTGCGCATCAGCCGTGAGTACAGGATCGGCCGCATCTACTCGCCGCTGTATCTCTGCCGCCGCTGGGAGGGCAACACCGACGCGGCGCTTCCGCTTGAAAAGATTAATACGAATGACTTCTATAAAGACAAGATCAGAACCATTGAGATTCTGGCGAGAATGCGCATGAATGCCGCGGAGTGATTTTAAAGATTCTGATAAAAACTTCCGCGATATGGGTGTCCCGGCAAATTTTTGCTTGAAGTTCTTTTGTGCTGCGGCATGAACAAGTTTGTGTTTTAAAATCGGCGATTATCCGGGCGGCGAAGCGGGGAAAAACAGTGCGTAATCTTATCAGCGAAATCCGGGAGATCATCTTCGAAAAAAACGGTCTTCACGTCAACGAGGTGCTGAAGAAGTTTCAGCTGCTCGATGATGATACATTTAAAGAACTGATCGATTATTTCGTTAATGAAGTATCTGCTGCCGATAAGCTGACCTTCATTTACTACATTGTGCTCTTCAGAAATGACACTATCCTGCTGCCCTTTCTGGAGCGTCGTGAGCTGCCTCTTGAGTTTTACGAATCGCTTCTTCTTTCAGTGATGGCAAAGGCCTGTCTTGATAGTGATGAGGATGCGGCGATCGACGAGATTCTCAATACTCTGCCGCAGAAGAAGCTGCTGCAGCTTGTTACCGGGACAAAGATGATAGCGGCAGATAAACCGCTCGTGCTGTACATTCTCTCCAAGATGGATATCCCTCAACTTGAGCTGTTTTTTCAGGATAGTGAGCGCACCAAAGATTTCATCACCGGACTCGACACGCTGCCCGAAGAGATGGTCAGAAACGTTTTTTACAAGAGCCCCTCACTGCACGGCTACTATATCATGCTCGCGGATGTGATTGAAGGGGCGGATAGCAGACAGATCAAAAACTATAACACCATTGACAGCAGTGAAATGGCGGTGGTGAACAAGATCGTGATCGAAATTACCAACAAGTACGATTTACCCTCTGAACTGAAGCTTCCGCTGGCGCAGAGAAACAAGGAACGCTTCGCTTATATCGTCAGGGAGGTTCACCGGCTCGAGAAAGTGACGCTTGCCATGGAGAGCCTGTGCTCCGAAGGGGTGATCGATATCGAAGAAAAGAGCCTGATAACCGAGATTATAGGAAACCCCCTGTTCAGGGATGTGCTCGAAAAGTATACGATAGCAAAACAGTCAGATCTCGCCGGATTCATCTTCTGAAGAGCCCCTCTCTTCAGAGTATCGCCTTTTCAAACTCTTCAAGTGCCGTCTGTGCAGAAATCTTTCCCGTGATAATTTTTTTATAATAGCGTCTGCTGAATTCCCTGTAGTACCGCTCGAAGGTGAGCGGGTAAAGAAACTGCCGGTAACGCTCCTGGAGCGGTTTGTAGTATGAGTTAAACCAGAGCCGGTTGATATCGCCAAGGGTCGGCTGCTTATGCCCCTTATCCATCAGAAGCCGCGCGTTAATCCGGAAAATCTGGCGGTAGCAGAGCAGGTAGAAGGCCTTTCCGGCCACCGGGGGGGTGAAGTCCGGTACAAAATGATAGATCCTGGTTGTCTGCAGAAAAAAACTCTTTGCCTCTTCGACCGGCGCACTCAGCCAGTGAACGGACTGATAGATGAACTGCCTGCTCCAGAGAAAGAACCGTTTCTTTCTGAGGTAGTGTTCGAATTTATCGTAGATTTCCCCCACCCAGAACGAATCGGGGTCCTGATGAGAGTTCCAGTATTCGACAAGTTCTACGAAGACGTCACTCTCCCGCATGCCCGGAAAAAACAGCAGAAGCGACCGCTGGTGAATATGCTCGACGGTGATCTTGTAAAATCTTACCCAAAGCTTGATGAACTCTTTGTCGTTGACCGGTTCGCGCTCATGAAAGCGGACAAACCATGAGCGCGAGTTTTTGTAGATTTCGGTTTCCAGTTTTTTCCAGGTGCCGGGGCAGGCGACCTGAAAGAGCGTGTCGTGAACAAAGTTGAATATCCCCGTGCGCCGGTGAAAGGCGTATTTCTCGGTAAGCAGATCGAGGTTGCCGCGCTTCAGATTGTCCGGCAGAGTGATGGGGATGCGGCAGTGCGTGATCTCGGCGGTAAGAAATTCTATATCCGAATGAATGGCGACTGAGACGCGGTGGTTTCCGTCGCGGACGAAATAATAGCCGCCGTATTCGATGAGTTTCAGCGGCTCGCTGATCCCCTCGAAATGCAGAAGTTTGTAGACCTTTGTCCAGCGCTCCGCCATCCACTCCTTTCGCGGGTAAAAACAGCTGGAGAAATCCTGCGCCCGGTTTTCGGTCCCGATAATCCGGTCCACCCGGACATCCTGTGTGCTGCCCGAGTACTGCGCCTCGGCAGGGACAATATCGAGCAGAGTCTTAAGGTCCAGAATGCACTCATCTCTTCTGGTGAAAAACGAGGAGCGCGCCGTTTTTATCAGCCGGTTAAAGAGCTGACGCCCCGCCTGTTCGATGTACGCGCCGCGGTCACCATCTTCCATAACTGCTCCTCGATAATCAACTCTGTCGGCCGTAACACCTCACCCGAAGCGCATGCCTCAGCCGCGTTTATAAAATCTGCACTGCCCGGCCCGTCAACTTTCTTTATTGTATCTGGTATCCTGCATGCCCGTATTATGCCGGTCGTACCTTATTTTCGGGGGGATAAAAAGACGGCTCTTTCGCTTTTTTGATTGCCCTGAGCGATTAATCGTCAAGGATGCGTTCACGAGGGCATGCAAAATCAGCTCGCCTGATAATGGACGTGAATTGTGCAGGAGATTATGCCGGAAGATATTGTCTTTGCAAAATACGACAGCGCACATGACGGGGCTCTTCCGCAGATCTATCAGGATCTCTTCGCAGCGCAGCGGCACTCATGGCCCCTCTTCGCACAGGGCGAGGCGGCCCTGCACGCCATCGAGCATCGCACGCTTGCGTGCAGGGGATTTTCCGTGCAGCTGCAGCACAATCCCGGACGCATTGCCAGCAGCGGCGCGAGGGTGGATGCGGGGTCGATTGCCGGACGCAGATGTTTTCTCTGCGAGCAGAACCGTCCTGCCGGACAGAAGGCAATTTTGTATAAGGGTGTATTTCAGCTGCTCGTCAATCCCATGCCGATCTTTCACCATCACGGCACCATCGTGCACAACCGGCACACTGCCCAGTCGATCGAGGGTTCGCTTCCGTGGATGTTCGATCTGGCGAAAGATCTCTCGCCGGCTTTCACTCTCTTTTACAACGGCCCGGCTTGCGGTGCCTCGGCACCGGATCATTTTCATTTTCAATCTTCACCCTGCGGCCTCATTCCGCTTGAGCATGAGAGCAGGGATTCGCGTTATCTCGAGAAAATCAGCGATGCCGGCGACGTCACCCTGCGGGCGATGAAAAATTACGGCAGAAGTGTGCTCGTCTATGAGGGCGGGGATGTCTCATCATTACAGCGCTCGCTGCAGTGTCTGTTCGCGGTACTGCGCCGTGTGCTCGCCACGGACCACGAGCCTCCGGTGAATATTATCTGCTCGTATGCGCAGGGGCTCTGGCGAACGATTGTGATTCTGCGAGGCCGGCACCGGCCCGAAGCATACTTCAAAGAGGGGGATGATCGGCTGCTTATCAGTCCCGCATCCGTTGATATGGGCGGGCTGGTGATCGTGCCGGTGCGCAGAGACTTCGATCGTATCAGTGCGGAGATGATCGAGAATATTTTTCTTGAAGTCTCGCTCTCGCGGGATCACTTCGAAAGAATAATCGAGCAGATCCGGCGCAGCTGATTCGCGCGTCCCGTGAAAATATAAATTCCTCTTTCGTATACAGGAGCGGCACATAGATGATTTCAAAAGAACCCAGAATTCGAGTCGGCATAATCGAAAACGCGACAGAACTTCGCGGCATCTTTAACGCTCCCTTCGCCGCAGGCGGCTCGCACCATAGGGGTGAATTCACCTTCCGCGCAGAGGGGGGCAGGGCAGCTCTCTATACCGATGGATGCGCGCCGCTTTACTTCGACGGCACGATCGTATGCGAAAACCTGAAGGCTTCCACCTTCACCCTTAAAGATGTAACCATCGGCATACACTTTCACTGGCAGCGAAGCGAGGATCAGAGCTTTCAGGGGGATCTTCATGTCGTGCTGCGCGACAACGGAACGCTCACCGTCATAAATTCGGTTGATCTCGAGGAGTATCTGGCGAGCGTCATCTCATCCGAGATGAGCGCCGAGGCGCCGCTTGAACTTCTGAAGGCGCACGCCGTCACCTCGCGCAGCTGGCTTGCCGCCATGCTCGAGCGCGAACAGAAGAATATCGCAGTGCCTTCACAGCGCACAATTAAAAAGGACGATGAGCTGGTGCGCTGGTACGACCGCGAGGATCACGACATCTATGATGTCTGCGCGGACGACCACTGTCAGCGATATCAGGGTGTCACAAAAATTATCTCGCCTAACGTCGTTGCCGCTGTGAACGAGACCCGGGGATATTTTCTGGTGTATGATAACGCAATCTGCGACGCCCGTTTCTCGAAGGCGTGCGGCGGCCGCACCGAAGAGTTTCAGAACGCGTGGGAGGAGAGGACGATTGCCTATCTTGCGAGCGTTTCGGATTCGGGCACTGAACATCCGGCGCTGACGAATGAAGAGGAAGCACAGAGCTGGATTCTCGGAAATCCCGACTGCTACTGCAATACCTCGGACGGAACCATTCTGCGCCAGGTGCTTCCCTCGTTTGACCGCGAGACGACGGACTTTTTCAGATGGAGCGTCGAGTACACGCGCGAAGAGCTCGAAGAGCTTATCAGAATAAAGTCGGGTGAGGATATTGGAATGCTGAAAAATCTTCTCCCGCTGCGGCGCGGCCCCTCGGGCAGAATCTGCAGACTGCGCATCGAGGGAACGAAAAAAACAGTGATTGTCGGCAAAGAGCTCGAGATCCGGCGGTGGCTTTCGAAGAGCCATCTGTACAGCTCGGCCTTTGTCGTGGAGCGCCAACCGGCGCAGGATGAAATTCCCGCGCGCTTCGTTCTTCGCGGCGCGGGCTGGGGGCATGGGGTGGGATTATGCCAGATCGGCGCCGCGGTCATGGCCGCAAAGGGGTTTCCCGCCGGGCAGATCGTGCGGCACTATTTCAAGGGCGCAGAATTGAAAAAATTGTATTAACGGTATTGGATTACACAATTTAAAGCAATACAGAGGAGACGCGAATGGCAGAAGTCAGCAGAATTACCCGGCACCCCTTGCGCTGGGTGCCGACCCTTTATCTGGCATCGGGCATTCCCTATGCGGTGGTCATGTTCATTTCGGTTATCATGTACAAGAAGATGGGTATCTCGAACACCGACATCGCCCTGTACACCAGCTGGCTGTATCTGCCGTGGGTCATCAAGCCGCTGTGGAGCCCGCTGGTCGATATTCTGCGCACGAAACGGCTCTGGATCATATTTATGCAGTTTTTAATAGGTGTGGCGCTCGCTTCTGTGGCATTCACCATTCCGCTTGACCGTTTTTTTCAGGTGACGCTCGCGCTTCTATGGCTTCTCGCCTTCAGCGGCGCCACCCAGGATATCGCCGCCGACGGATTCTATATGCTTGCCCTCGATCAGGGTACCCAGGCGCAGTACATCGGCCTTCGCGTCACCTTTTACCGTATCGCCATGGTCACCGCGCAGGGGCTTCTGGTCGTTCTCGCGGGCAATCTCGAGAAAATCACCGGCATCGCTCTCTCATGGTCGATCACCTTCGCGTTTATCGCGGCCCTCTTCTTTCTGCTGGCACTCTATCACATGTTTTTTCTGCCGCGTCCGGCGGCAGATATTTCGAGCGATTTTCACGCGGCCGGGGGATTTCTGAAAGAGTTTCTCGCTACCTTTTTTGAATTCTTTACAAAAAAGCAGACCGGTATCATAGTTCTCTTTCTGCTGGTATTCAGAATAAACGAGTCGCAGCTGGTCAAGCTGATGGCGCCGTTCATGCTTGACAGCCGCGAAATCGGCGGACTGGGCCTTTCCACCGCCGATGTGGGGTTCGCCTACGGTGTGGTCGGCATCATCTCGCTTCTTGCCGGTGGTATAGCCGGGGGTATCGTTATCGCAAAACAGGGGCTGCGATTCTGGCTTCTGCCCATGGCGCTTATCATGCATATCGCCGATGTGGTATTCATTCTGCTTTCGTATTTTCAGCCCGAGAATCTTGCGCTCATATCGGCGGCGGTGGGCTTCGAGCAGTTCACCTACGGTTTCTCAAACGCTGCCTACACGATGTTCATGATCATGGTGTCGGAGGGGGCGCACAAAACCGCCCACTACGCGATCTGCACCGGACTTATGGCACTGGGGATGATGCTGCCGGGTATGGCGAGCGGCGCATTTCAGGAGATGCTCGGCTATCGTTCGTTTTATCTTGCGGTATTTCTGACAATCATCCCCGCTCTCGTGATTACCCTGGGCGTGAAGGTCGATACTGATTACGGAAGAAAAAAAGAGGCGGCGTGAACAGCGTAAAATTTCATATCGGCGTCGACGGCGGCGGTACAAAAACGCAGGCGGTGATTATTGACGCGCAGGGCACCGTGCTGGCACAGCATATCGCGGGTGCGACCAATATTCAAATTGTAGGATGTGAGCGGGCCTCTGAATTAATTTTTTCATTGATAGAGAAGTGCCGACGCTCGGTCCGCTGCGGATATCAGCAGATCGACACTATCGGCTGCGGCCTTGCAGGCGTCGGACGGCCGCTTGATCAGCGCCGCATGCGCACAGCACTCAGGAGTTACGCAGCATCGAAGGGTGTGCGTCTGAATAAAATTGTCATTGAGAGCGATGCGCGTGCGGCACTCGAAGGGGCCTTTCGCGGCGGATCGGGCATTATACTTATCGCGGGTACCGGCTCAATCGCCTTTGCGAAAGACTGCAGCGGCGGCATTGTCCGCGCCGGCGGATGGGGAAGGTACCTCGATGACGAGGGCAGCGGATACTTCATCGGCAAAAAGGCGATACGCGCGCTCGCGCATGTTATCGATAAAACCGGCCCCGCCACGCAACTCGTAGAATCGCTTGCGGAAAGCTTCGGCCTGAAGGATCACGCAACGATCATCGAGTCGATATACAGGAAAAATTTTGACATCGCCTCGGTCGCTCCTCTGGTTCTTCGCGGAGCCGAAAATAAAGATCCCGTATGTTTGGCAATCATTGAAGAGGCGGCGCTTGCTCTTTGCGGCTATGTCAGTGTTCTCGCACAGAAGATTGGCGGGCGCGGCAAAGGGGGTGAAATACCGCTGGTATTAATCGGCGGGTTGATCGCGCACGATTCCGTGCTTGCAAAAGCGGTAAGTAAGTATATTACAGAGAATATCCGGAGAGTCGCGATCGTCGAGCCTGCCGGCACACCCGCGCAGGGGGCTGCGCTTCTGGCCATGCTGCACAAAGAGACTCGCGCCTCATAAACAGCACGTCCCCAAGCGCTGCACCTGACCTTGGCAGCTTCAGGCTTTGCCCGCACTGCCGAAGATTTCCATCTGCCCGGCGACGACCTCACTTACGCTGCGGCGGACGGCGTTGATCATCTCGGGGTAGTCGTTATAGCGGCTGCCGATATCGCCGATTGACTTACGCACCGACTCAATTGCCGCATCCGACATGCCTGTGTAAAAATTTATCTTCGCGATGCCGAGCGAGATCGCTTTTCTGAAATCCCCGGCGGAAATGCCTGATCCGCCGTGCAGCACCAGCGGGATATTCGTCACCTCGCGAATGGCACGCAGGCGCTCGAAGTCAAGCCGCGGTTCCCCCTTATAACGCCCGTGCGAGTTGCCGATAGCGACCGCCAGCGCGTCGACCCCGGTTTCGCGTACGAAGCGGCGCGCCTGCCCGACATCGGTATACTTCGCGGGATTCGCCGATCCGACAAGTTCGCCCCCCTCCGCGCCGCCGACCGCACCAAGCTCGGCTTCGACAGAGACATTTTTCGCACGGCACATCCGCACGACTTCGCGGCTTTGCCTGATATTCTCTTCAAACTCAAGATTCGAACCGTCAAACATGACCGAGGTGAAGCCGCATGCGAGCGCTCTTTCTATCGCAGTCATCGTCAGGCCGTGGTCGAGGTTGAGTGCGATATCGAATGGAGAATCAGCGGCCATCATCCGCACCACCGGTACAACATGCTCCGGAGTCACATAGGGAAAATGCACTTCGGCGATATTCAAAATAACCGGTGAAGCCTTGCTCCGTGCGGCCGTGATGATGGCCTCAAGAAAGGTGAGGTCGATGATATTGAATGCACCGAGTGCGTATCCCCTTCGGTATGCGTCATCGAGTATCGTTTTGAGAGTCACAAGTGCCATTCTGCCCTCTTTTAAAGAAAAATATTTACAACAAATTTGTTATTCAAATTGCTCTGCTCTGTCTCAGTCTGAATCTTTTTTGTTGCGGACATGCTCATCTTCTGAATAATATTGACAGTCTGTCAGGTTTGTGAAAAAATGTCCGGCTGGTTCTTCTTCCACCCCGCATCAATCAGCCTTTGAATCTCGTCGAAAGATTTCAGGCCGCCGAGCGAATCGTATTCTGTGAGGCAGCAGGCTCCCGATGCGGCGGCGTACTGCAGAGATTTCTGCAGAGAAAATCCTGATATAAGCGCACTCAGAAATGCCGCGATGGTCACATCCCCCGCGCCGGTCGCCGAAAGTATGCGCTCGGGCACATAGCTCGCTTCAAAGCCCTCGCGCGACGGCCAATCGCACAGCGGATAACCCAGCTTGTCTTCGATTATTTTGATTCTCTCTTCACCGGCCGTTTTAAAAAAGAGTCCGGGGGCCCCGCACTTGATAAGCACGATGCCGACGCCCATGCGCAGCGCCTCGTCGGCCAGCGGTTTCACGTCATCTCTGCAGTTCAGTATTCCGGTGAGTTCGGTGCCGCCGGTTTCCCGTTTGAGACGTTCATATTTCTGCCGATCGAGCATGAACAGAAGCTCTTCGATACTCGGAGCGAATATATCGACATGGGGCAGGGTGTTTTCGAGAATCAGCTTCCAGTTGACACTGCCGGCTTCGGAGTTGGGGTCGACAGAGGCAAGATCGAGTGATGTCACGACCCGGGCCTCTGAAACTGCCCTGAAAATTTCTGTCAGCTCACGGCCGTTGTCAGAATAAATAAGTTTCATCAGCGGCGGGTAGCCGAAGTGAAAAAGAGTGGCCCGGCTCACCGAGGGCATGTCGATGTCATCGAAAGAAAAAGTGTCATTGGCTCCCGGGCAGTGAAGAAACATTCTGTCGCACCCGGGCAGAGCCAGCACCACAGTGTATGAGGTAGGGGCCTCTTTTGAAACGATCAAATCCTCTCTGATGCCGCGCGATTTTATCAGACGCTGTGCGATTGTGCCGAAATCATCCTCACCCACCTTACCCATGAGCCTGACATCAGCGCCGAAAAACGACATTGCCAGCCCCGTATTGGCGACCGCCCCCCCGAGATGGATCTGCGCCCCATCCACATTGATCAGCTTTCCGGGAACGAATAACTCATTAATTTCTCCCCGGCATGATTCGGGGAACACAGGTGATATATCCAGGCAGATATGACCTGCGACAACAACGCATTTTTTCAACTTTGAAGTAATCATTACAGTAATTTCCCCCGGTTATACGGCACTGCCGGCAGCGCTATCCGTTGTTTTAGGGGTGAAATGCAGCGAGCAGTGAAAATTTGTACAAGGGATAATGTTGAAGTCCCCGCCCATCTGGTTTTTCCCCAGCGCGACAATAGTCTGAAAACCGGTGCCCGAATCACGCTCAAGAGAGAATCCCTCGGGGAGCCCTGCGCCGTTATCCCGGTAGTCCATGAACACAGAGCTGTCATCATACCGTGTGATTGTAAGCGATACAGATAATTTTTTACTGCCGCCGTGTTTATAACTGTTGGTAATCAGTTCGTTGATCATCAGCCCCAGGGGGATCGCCCTATCAAGCGCTATTTCAAAATCATCAATGGCGAGTATAAAATCGATAGGGTATTTGGAATTATTGAAGCCGATTGACAGCAGATCGGTCAGCCGCTTGATATAGTCAGGCACTTTTATCTGATAGAGTTTTCTCGTCTGATAGAGCTGCTCATGGGCGAGTGCCATCGCCCGGATCCGGTTTGTCATGTCGCGAAAAATGACTCTGGATTTCTCTTCAGTGAGCGCAGGGGCATACAGCTCGAGAAGTGATTGAATGATACCCATGTTGTTCTTCGTGCGGTGGTTGAGCTCTCGAAACAGAAGCTTGTTTTCTTCAAGCGCAGATTGCAGAAGAATCATGTTCTCCTTTTTCTCGGTGATATCCACCGCCGAGATGAGAAGGCTTTCGATCGAGCCATCGTCTGCCGTAGTGAATGCGGTAAAGTGGGTCTGTATCCACCGGTATTTTCCGTCACTGTGCCGGATTCGCAGCAGGCTCTCATAAGGTTTCTCGTAATCACTTTCATACTTCAGCCCGTTAAGCAGCGAAGACAGTACCGGCAAATCGTCGGGGTGAATCGTCTGATCCATCACCCGGGCATTGAGTTCAGGAGGAATCTGATCATCGTTGTAGCCGAGGTCATAGAAAATGCTTCGGTTAGCGTAATCAAAACGATCATCTCTAAGATTGTATACAAAAAGAGCTGTCGGTGTGGTTTTAAGAATACGTTCGAGAAGGCGGCTGCTCTCGGCTATCTGTGCCTCAGCGAAGCGGCGGTAGCGCAGCTGCGATGAGAGTGCCGCAATCAGGATTATGCTTATAATGAAAAAGACCCCCGTGACGATGAGCTCGCGCCGGTAAAAATACCATATCGGGGGCGGACGGTTATAGACAATCGCCCCTTCCGGGATGCGGCGTGAGGAGATATTCCATTTTTGCAATTGCTGCCAGTCGTAGTAGTCCCGGTTTGTGAAGAGCTTCGGAGAGACCTGCGCGGGGGGGGCTCCCTTCAGTATTTTAATCGTACAGTGTGCGGCATCATCCGCAAGATCGTTGAAGCTCATGAGATTGCCCCCGGCGAATCCCGATCCGTTAAATGTGTCAGAAATGCCATATACCGGAACAGGGGAGCACTCGGAAATTTTTTTCATGACATCAAAGGGGTTGTAATGGGTTTGCGCACCGTCTGTAAAAACTGAAAGAACAAGCACCGCTGATGAGCCGGGAAGTCTTGAGATTATGTTGACTGTCATATCGACGGATAAACCATCGAGGTAATGCACCTGTACCGCAGTAAAGAAATTGTCAAGCTGCGTTCGTGCGATTTGTTCGAAGGTGCGATCCTGTCTGCCGGAGCCTGAAACGATATAGATATCCTCAATATCCGGCTGCAACTGAATGATATTCTCGATGTTTCTGCGGATATTCGGTTGTGCATAATTTCCGCTGAGCCGGCGCTTAAGAGATTCAGGAATTTCACTCTGCGGAGTGACCGCGCACAAAACAACCGGTAATCCGGGATCAAACAAACCGCCGTACCCGATCAGAAAATCAAGAGTGGGGCCCTCAACGGCAATGATGATATCGATCTTCTGGTTTGTGTAATAATCGCGCAGGTATTGAATGTACCTCTCCAGCATCTGCCGGTCGTGAAAGTGCCGCAGATCGACATATTCACTGTAAATAGAAGATGTGGGAATACCGGCCCCGGTGAGTATCGAGTAGATACGGTTATCCACGATTCTGTTTGCGGGGGTAAAGGCGTTGTTGGAGTGTAGAACGAGAACTTTTTTGTCGGCAAGATTATATCGTACAGAGGAGTTTTCGATCACCGCGTCTGCCCGGGAGGTGTCCGGCGGCGAACCCGAGGGAGACACTGTGGCCAAAAGAGAAATAATTAGCAAAACAATTTGTATAATTGGCCGCTTTCGACCCATCGTGCCGGAGACGCGGCTGCTGTCAGCCTTGGCCTGCGGAATACTCTGCGGGGCTTTCATCAATGGTAATCTCCCGATTCCGTCCTGTGCGTCCAAATATTCGGGCGGGCAAAACCCGCTCTGCAGAATGATACTTACAGTATATGTGAGCTGCTATCCAGAGACAAGTTTTTTGCAGAAATCCCCCCGCCTTTTTGTTTTACAGCAACGACTGGACGCCGAGGCGAAAGCCGGCCATCTGTTTGAGTGAGACTTCACCCGCAAGCCATCCCTCGCTCTTTGCACGTATTGATGTGTAGATCTCGAAAGTTCCGCCGAGCGGGTAGGCGCACTTGATTTCAGAGGCAATGCCGGGGGTAAAATTTTTCTCGTGAAACATCTGGTCGCGCGGCTGCAGCCAGATTGCGGCGTATGCGTCAAAGAGAAGGGGGATGGATGAAAATTTATAACGCCGCAGTGCCATCTCCGCTCCCGGAAGGTAGAGGCTCTCGTTGTGATACAGCCGCATGACCGTGACAAGATTATACCCCTTAAATGCGCTAAGGAGGTGAAACTCGGACGACCCGCCGAAACTGGTGAGGTTGTGCGAGAGTGCGAAGTTCCACCGCATCCGTCCGTTGTCAAAAGAATTGATGGAATACAGCTGCGGCGAAACCAGGTTTATCAGCGATAGGTAGAAGTGCTGTTTTAGATATGACCTCTCTTCAGCGGTGAGATCGGAGTGTTTTATGTACCGGTCGTAGCCGTCACCCAGTTCATGCCTGCCGCGTTTTTCATAGGGTTCATCCGGCCGGTAAAGATCATATACCCATGCGGTGAAATCCAGACCGATCAGGTCCCGCTGATTCTGTGTTTTCTCATCCCTGTTGTAGGCCTCGGTCCTTGTATCCGCCTCGCTGGTCGTGCATATATATATATATATACTTGAATTGAGTGCCGAGGCAAACCATGAGAGGTGCTCGAAATCGGGAATTTTGCCCGAGAAAAAATAATCCTCGCGTGATCTTTTTATCCACTGGTATTCGGCTTCGATTCCCGCTTCGCCGAGGCGCACCATATCGGCGGGATGTTTTCGTTTGAAATCGGCAAGCTTGGCGTCCTTTACATGGCTGACAGATATAGAATCTGTTCCGATGTTCAAGTCGTAGACCTCGTTGTAGCTGTTGATGCCGTATTGTGCGAGCACCGCCCGGTGCCCCTCCTCGTGCGTCCATGCCCTTGCCCCCGGCAGATAGGTTACCAGGTACGAGTCGGTAAAAAGATAGGCGATCTGAATTATAAGGCGGTACTCTTTCGGGGTGGGCATGAGCAGCTCGTTTGCCGCCGTATAAAGATTCTTTGTGAGTGCTGCGGACTGATACATCGAGGGACAGGTGAGCCCGTGCGCCAGATTGTCGGGATAGTCGAAGAGCGCAAGTTCGTAGATGTTCCCTGTGTACAGGCTTTGTGCGCAGGGCTCTGCGGAAACCAAAATTGCGAGTAGAAACGCGCCTGCCCGGAGAACTCTTCTCATAGTCAGTAATCCTGTGTGAAACTGCGATTGCATCCTCATAACTATGAATGAATGACGAAATTGAAATTTTTCAATCACAAAACAGTGGTCTCGAATAAACACCTATAACCTGGATTTAACCGCGATCTTGACAGGTATTTTCGTGGCTCGAGTAGAGAAGGGTAGTATAAACGATCCCAACAGAGTGTTTCAGCCGGCATCCGGCAATTTGTTGCCGAAAAAGCATAATTATTTGCTTGAAATCTGTAAACCGCGATTCATGCTTACATTTGTCCTGAATCGCACAATCGGCGAAATTTCCGGCGGACAGGCGATACAATTGATAATGAAAGCAGGTATTGGTATGCGTATTTTGACAGGATTGCTGATCATCACGATGATTGTTCCCACATTGATTTTTGCGCAATTGACTGTTCCGGAAGGTAAAAAGGGCGAGCTGGTCTATATTCCCTATCCGGTAAAGATCACCCTCGACGGCAAACTCGATGACTGGAAGGATATCCCTCACTACGAGGTGACGGAGGGCCCCTACACCTCGGGCGATGTAACCGACAACGGCAAGTTCACCTGGGCGGTCTGTTCCGATAAAAAGAGTATCTTCATTTCGATGACGATGCCTGACAGGAAGATCATCGCCGGGCGCCACGGAACCAACTTCTGGAACGAGGACTCGGTTGAATTTTACTTCAACCTCTCGGGCGATATGGATGTGACACAGTACGGGCCGGGCATCGTTCAGGCGAATGTGAACGCAACCAATATCGGCAACAGTGATCCCCGCGCGCTGTCTCTTACCGGCGTCCGTTTCGCCGAAGAGGGGTACGACGTCACCGGCTATGCATTCAAAATTGAGGATGGATGGGCCGTGGAACTGGCGGTCAAGCTCGATAACAATATTGTTCCCTATCACGGCTTCACTATCGGAATGCAGTTCCAGGCAAACGGCGCGACAATAAAAGACCGCGATTCCAAGCTGATCTGGTCGGCCTACGACACTTCTGATAAATCGTGGCAGAATCCCAAACTCTTCGGAACCGGCGTGTTTTACGAGCTCGGCTCAGCCACTGTTCCTGAGCCGTCGCGCAAGAACCTGCCGAAAATAATCGTCCGTAAAGTGATCCCCCTGGACAAGCTGCCGAAGGTGCGCGTCAATCAGCACGGCTACCTTCGCGAGGGGATAAAGCTTGCGATTGCGCTCAGCGACGCCAAAGATCCTCTTAAATGGGAGCTCGTGAGCGCACAGGGAAAGGTGGTCGCGCGCGGCATGACCGAAGCGATGGGTGAGGATCTTACTTCGCGCGATATGATTCATCACATAGATTTTTCTTCATATAAGGGAAAGGGGGAAGGATTTGTGCTCAGAGCCGGCGAACTGGAGAGCTTCCCCTTTGATATACGCAATGATCTATACAATTCGCTCAAGAAGGATGCGATGAGCTATTTTTACCAGAGCCGTGCGGGCATCGCAATCGACGAGTCGCTTGCGGGCACGGGTATGGGGCGCCCGGCGTGGTATTCCTCTGATGAAAAAGTCGCCCCGTTTTCAGGGCCCGATTCTGCCGGGGGAAACTGGCCCGCTCGCGATTATACGCTTAATGCGGGCAAAGGGTGGTTTGACGCGGGTGACTACGGCAAGTATGTGGTCAACGGGGGGATCACTGTTTGGACCCTGCTGAATCTCTATGAACGCAATCCCTCACAGTTTGCCGACGGCAGTCTGAAGATACCCGAAGCGGCAAACGGAGTTCCCGATATCCTTGACGAGGTCCGCTGGGAGATGGATTTTCTGCTGGGCATGCAGGTTCCAGAAGGCAAGGCGCAGGCGGGGATGGTGCATCACAAACTGCATGAGCAGGTGTGGTCGCCCTTTCCCTTCAGGGGAGAGGAGCGGGTCGATAACCGTTTTGTCTATGAGCCCTCGACTGCGGCTACGCTCAATCTCGCAGCCGCCGCGGCGCAGATGGCTCGCGTAATCAAAAAATATGACGCGGAGTATTCGGCAAAGTGCCTCGACGCGGCAAAACGCGCCTGGAAGGCCGCGGCGGAAAACCCCGAGTTCAAATACGGCAATATTCCCGGTGGCGGCGGTGGAAACTATAATGACTTTTTTCTTGAGGACGAATATTACTGGGCGGCCGTTGAGCTGTATCTGTCAACCGGTGAGAGTGAATATAAAGAGTCTCTTGAAAAGGGCCTCAAGAGCGCAAAAATTACTGATGCCATCGGCGGACTTGACGGTCCGATGTGGTGGGGCGGCGTGGCGAGCCTCGGTCATTTTTCGATTCTGCTGCACAAGGAGAGTGTTGATTCAGCAGCGGTGAAAACAATAGAACGGCTGCTTCTCAAAAGTGCGGATTTCTATCTGAAGCAGATCGCCGAAGAGGGGTACCGGGTTCCCTTATTCAATTATGAGTGGGGCTCAAATTCGACTGTTCTGAATAAACTCATTCTGATCGCATATGCCTATGATATCACAAAAGACAAAAAATATCGTACCGCGATTATTCTCTCTGTCGATTATCTTTTGGGCAGGAACGGGCTCTGCAAGAGCTTTATCTCAGGGTATGGTGAAAATACCCTGAATTATCCTCATCACCGTTACTGGTGCAATGATGAAGAGGGCGGGTATCCCGCTCCGCCGGCCGGCGTTATTTCGGGCGGCCCCAATGAGAAGGCGAGCGACGAGGCAACCTCATTTCTGGTTCAAAAAGAGGCGCGTTCCAAGCGTTATGCTGACGACACGCGCTCCTATTCGACCAACGAGGTAGCTATCAACTGGAATGCTCCCCTTGCATGGGTCACCTCGTTCATCGATGAGCAGTATAATCCGGCATCGGGCGTCAGACGGGCGGGGGGATTTCCGGTGTGGGGTGTTTTCTCAGTGATCGCGGCTATAGCGGCTATAGCCGCGGTGGCTTTCATCGTTCGGAAAAGGAAATGAACATAATTCGCCCCGCCTTCTTCAGGCTGTGTCTTGGGTTCGGCGGGGTTCGGTCTTTCAAGGTGTCTTTTTACTCTTTTTTGATGCGTTGATCCCAAGAAATAACCCAGAACTCATCACTTTGATTCTCAAAAAACAACAAATTGTACCTAGCTTTCTTATAGCTAGTAGCCTTGTCATAACTGCTTATTTGCGAATTAAGACCATTTTCGACAAGAGTATCGAGATACAGATCTATGGCGGCAGCAAAAATCCTGCTGACAGAGACTTTGAAGACAAGCCTCTCACTGACCCCGAATTCGTAGCAGACAGGATCCAGAGAAACATGCCAGATCTTATACTTATTCGGCATATCCTTCTGATATCTGACAGCCCGCCACAGCACCGCTCTGTCATGCGTGTAAATGCTCCGCGTCTTCCTCATCAGTGCGGCTAGTATAACTCTGACCGGCACATGCAGTTCCTTCGAAGCCTCGATAAGGCGGTCCCTTCTCTCTGCGGTTATGGTGATGCTGGTCTCAATATTCTTCATGTGTTCTCTCCGAATTTTCTGTCGATGGTTTCTCAATATTACCCGCAGCAGAATCTTCCCTTTACGTTTACCCGGTCTTTAAGGTTCAGCCCTGTTCGACTGTTGGCGTGAATCGCGAAATAAGCATCCCGCTTTGATTTTTTTAAACAAAGCGGAAGTATCATTAATTGATATGCCCCATAATGAAGACGTCTTTATCCTGCCGCATGCCGAAAAATTCCCGGTTTTTTGCGAAAAAAAGGCGCCAATGCCCCGCACTGTGTATAAACTGCCAACATGCTTATTTTGCGTTCGCTGTAAGGGGGGGGGATGGAATCACTGCTGCAGAAATTAAAAGATAAGGGTGTTTTGACCGTAGCCGACAAACTTGTACATTTTATTGAAGAATCTCAGGATGCTGAGCTTTTTCATATCGACATCTATTCGCTCGCCGCAAAATTCGGCGCTGATAAAAAAGTCCTTCTTGAGCTTTTCATACGGGGCCTGCACGAAGGAATCTTCCGCATGGAATGGGAGTATCACTGTCCCTTTTGCGGGGGGATCGCTGAAGAGTCGCTCTCCATTCATGAGGCCTCGGGCAGCAACTTCTGCGAGTTGTGCAATGTTAATTTTGTGAACAAGCTTGATGATAATATCGAAGTTTTTTTCTCCATCCATCCTGAAGTCAGGGCGATACCCGCATCTTTCAAGGATGAGTATTCGAAGACAGTCGCAAAGCGCGTGATGAATGATAAGCTCTTCGCGTGGCAGACTCCTGCAGCAATACGGGGTGTCGATATCGTCCAGAATCCGCTCTACCGTGAACTGATGGGAAACGAAGTCCTTCTGCCCGACCAGAGTCTCGAGCTCATGAAATCCACTGTGCTGTTCACCGACATAAAGGGGTCAACGCGCATGTATACCGAGCTGGGGGATTCGGCCGCCTTCCATCTTGTGCGCGAGCACTTCAAAATCCTCTTCGACGTGATCAAATCGTTTAACGGCATTCCCGTAAAGACAATCGGTGACGCCGTCATGGGGGTATTCGCAAACCAGACGGAGGCGGTTCGCGCCTCGCTTGAAGCGCAGCTCCAGCTGACAAACTTTTACAAAGACAAAAGCGGCAATGAGAAAATCGAAGTCAAGATCGGACTTCACACCGGGCCCACCATCGTGGTTACTCTCAACGGCCGCCTTGATTATTTTGGAAGCACAGTTAATATGGCTTCCCGCATTCAGTCGGTCGCGGCGCCCAATGAGGTTGTACTCTCTGAGATTCTCTTCGAGAATTCCGAAAACGAACGGATTATCAGTGCCTATGCAAAGGCGGTAAAAAGAGAGAAGTATAACTTCAAGGGAATGGATGGTGAATATGTCGTCTATCATATCGATATTTGAAAGCGGCGAGTCCTTCATTCAAATCGCGGGGCAGCGGCTTCCTTCCGCATAATCATTACCCTTAAAATTCATCCTGTATTTCCGAAACATATTCGATCGGCTGATCATCCGTTTCATATGGGGGGAAGCCTTGTCTGTACAACTTCGCAATCGATCAGGGCAGTCCCCAAAACCAATCTTTGTATTAATTGGCGGCAAAGCCGTCATTCCGGCCTTCTCAAAAAACCAATGAAAAGCGTTGAAAAATCTTTAATCGCGGCCCTTCTTTGGAAGGGCACGCCAGAATAAGCTTTCCGTTGAGTGATCCCCGTTCCCCCAAAATGCAAAATTCATTATTTTGATTGACAAGAGATAGTAGTGAAATCAGATAAGCAAACGTTTGCGCAAACGTTTGCTTATCTGGGCGAATTGCGGGTGAGCAAGCCGCTTTCTGATCTTCAGTAATATGGGGGCATTATGAATACCACCGCTGGTTCGAATTACAAAAAAAATCTCTGGCTGATCGCGCTGCCCGTCATGCTCAATATGATGGTTTCGCAGCTGCAGATGCTCATTGACCGGGTATTTCTCGGCCAGCTCAATGTCAGCTACATGAGCGCTCTGGGCAATGTCCTGGCCCCCATGTGGACGAGCATGGCGGTCATCTTCGCCCTTACGACCGGCGCGACAATTCTGATAAGCCATGCGATGGGTGCGGGTGATAACGAGAAGGCTCGTTCCATAACCGCTGCCATGTTCAAGTATAACAATATATTAGCGCTCGCGCTCTTCGTATTCTGGGCACTCTTCTCCCGAAACGTATTTTCTCTTATGGGGGTAACGGGGCAGGTGCTGGATTATTGCGTTGAGTACACGGTATATTTTGTACCTGTGGTGATTTTTACCGGCATCAGCGCATCGAGTTCCGCACTGCTGCAGACCAACAGTTACACAAAGCCGATCTTAATATCGGGGATACTCCGCGCGGCCCTCAACGTGATTCTCGACTGGCTTCTGATTTTCGGCAATCTGGGTTTTCCCGAGCTCGGCCTGCGCGGCGCTTCCATCGCAACCACTATCGCCGAGTTCATCGGCGTGGCGCTGCTTATAGTGATGATCGTCAGAAGCCGCCGCATTCCGACGCGTCCCAGTCTCGCGCAGATCATTGCCTCGCCCTTTGATCCCTACAAGGCCTCGGTTCTGATGGGGATCCCCGCTGCTGCAGAGGAGCTTCTCTGGAATCTGGGAAACCTTGCGCAGATCAGGCTACTCAATGCGATAGATTCTCAGGCGGCCGGCATTTTTACCATCATCTTCAGTGTCGAGATTCTGCCGACAGTCCTGTTTGTGGCTCTCGGCAGCGCGACGATGACCCTTACCGGAAAAGAGACCGGCGCGAATGAATTTTTGCGCGCGCGCAAAATCGGCCTCACCGCGCTGTCGTGGAGCTGGATAGTCGCCGCAGCCGGCCTCATTGTCTTCATGCTTGCTCCCACACAGATTCTGCGCCTCTTCACCTCGGATCTGTCGGTGATCACCTCATCGGTCATTTTCCTGATTCTGGTCGGCATTGACCTGTTTCCCCGTTCGGCCAATATCATATTCGGATCGGGCATTCGCGGTTACGGCGACACCCGGTGGATGATGTGTTCGCAGATTTTCGGGACGATCTTCGTGACGGTGCTTGCGGCGACTTTTATCTTTGTGTTCAGGATGGGAATACTGGGCGTATTTGTCGCGATCATTCTTGATGAAATAGTGCGCTGCCTGATCAATTATGCGCGCTTCAGAATCGGCCCGAAGATCGCTCGCTCCGCGAGCTCCGGGGTGATACCGGCAATCTCAACCGAAGGGCAGGTACCCGAAAATGTCTAGTATTAAGGATGTCGCAAAGCTTGCGGGTGTCTCCTACACGACGGTCTCTCACGTGATCAACGCAACGCGCTTCGTGCACCCCGAAACTGAAAAAAAGGTGCGCGACGCGATCGCACAGTGCGGCTTTACCCCCAGCCAGGCGGCGCGTTCGCTTCGCTGCGGCAAGAGCAGAACCATCGGCATAATCGACGCAACTCCCGCCGACCTTTTCTTTATGGAGACGCTGCGCCATGCGCAGCGTCTTTTCGACGAGGAGGGCTATACGCTGTATTACTCGTTCAGTGAAACCTATGATGTTCCCTGGGACGAGTATATCGCGTCAAAGGGTGAGAGCTGTGCTCATATCTCGAGTAACAACGCGAAGGAGCGCGAGTACATCGATCAGATGGTCGCGCGCGATGTCGAGGCGATCATCATCAATCCCATCACACCCGATGATGAGCTGACCGAATCAATCGCTTCGACAAATCTTCCCTTCGTGCTGTTTCAGCGCAGCGTTCCCGAGAGCAGGGGGTACGGGGTGGTCTCTGATGACTTTTCGGGGGGAAACCAGGCAATCAGCTACCTTGTAAGTCTCGGCCATAGAAAAATTGCCGTCGTTCACGGCTGCGCGTACGAATCCAACGCCGCCTTCAAGCGTCACGACGGAATACTGCACGCCCTTCGGGATGCGGAAATTTCGATTCCAGAGGCGTACTGCGAGTACACCTCCTATCTTCCCGAAGAGGCATATGCGGCGACCTGCAGACTTCTCGCTCTGGCAGAGCCCCCCACGGCAATTTTTTACTACTCTGATATTATGGCCTATGCGGGTATCCGGGCGATTAAGGATCAGGGTCTCGATGTCCCCCGTGACATATCGGTCATCGGTTATGATAATATCCAGATGAGCGATTACTTTGTTCCCCGCGTCACCACGATCAATCAGGACAAAAAACAGCTGGGGGAACTTCTTGCGCGAACCACTCTTGAGTGCATCGAGTCGGGCGCACCAGCGGCACCCCGGATGCTTCCCGTCTCGCTTGTGGTGCGCGAGTCCTGTGCATCCCCCCGCCCGAAGTAAATTGAAATTGCGAAATATTTTGTTTGCCGGTAAACACTCTTGAAAAGACCGTAGAGAAAAACAGGGAGGATTATGATTAAGAAATATGTTTGCCTGATACTTTTTGTTTGTACCCTCTGGGGATTGGCCGCATGTGACGATATTTTTGCGCCGGTTACCCCTGAGCTCGTATAGTTTTACGATTACCAATATCCATGATGTGATGGAATCGCACGGGACACCCATTTTTTACACATTATATTGGGCGCAGGGCGAGCATTCAAAAATCCCCGACAGCGGAGTCGCTTCACGCGATATCGCCGAGTGTCCCTCATCAGGCGAGTTCGGCTTCAACAGCACAAGCATGACCGGCAAGTACACTTACTGGGTGGTCGGTGCCGAACAGGATTACCGAAAAACGAATTTAACCGACCCGAGCAATCTTCTTGTACTCGATTTCGGAGAATGATGCAGAGATATACACAGGTGTCCAAAAAAAACGGCTATATTCCGCCGGTTTTTTTGTGCAATCGTTATGGTCTGTCATTGTAACAAATCTTTTATCCTGCGGTTATCATAATGCAATCCGTCAGACGCATTCTAATATTTTCCGGCGGCACATTTGAAAGTGCCCTATGATTTGAGACATGAAAGCATATTATTCGCGATGCGAACTCTTCTGGAAATCTCGGAGGTGATTCCCGCAATAATCTTGAATCCCGTCTCAGGAAATTCGGCGCACAGCGCATCGAGATTTTCTGTTGATAGAGTATAGCATGCAATATCAGAGTTACTGTCGGCAATGGCAAATGCGGACCGCATCTTTCCGTCAATCAGGGCCATCTCTCCGAAAATTGTTCCCGGACAGACTGTACTGATGCGCGTACGCTGGTTTTCGTTATGTGCCGCGATTTCTATGTTCACTCGCCCGCGGCAAAGAAGATACATCTCGCTGCTCTTGTCGTTTTGAGAAAATATCGGCAGGCCCGATTTTATTGTAATAAAAGAAAAGTACTTTGAGGCCAGTTGAAGTTCTTCTTTCTCCAGATGTGAAAGAGTCTCGAACTTATCAAGCGTATATTCTTCCGCTTCACTTGTGCCGATCATTGACAGAAGCATATCTTCAGCATAACTGAGCGCGTCATTAAATGAAACGAATACACAATCGCTGAAATCCCTGTGGGCGTAGCTCAGCAGTTTGTAGTCGAGATTTGACAGCAGAATCTTTTTTTTGAAAGTGCCCGCCTTGTTCTTCAGTTGTGAGAGTATGTGCAGTCCTGTACTGTCTATTGTCTGCACCCGTTTGAAATCCAGAATGATGAAATCAATAAAGTTTTCATCGAATATTTTATAAAGATTGTCGGCAAGATTGTCGGCCGTTCCGAAGAAAAGCGGGCCTTCGAGTTCCATAATGTATATTCTATGCCCTGCATCCTCAAGCAGCATGATATCGCGCGATACCCTTTGAAAATTCGACCGGACAAGGCTGGCATCATAACTGTCACGCACAATGCTGCGGGTCATCGTAATTATGAAATAGATTATCGAAATCACGACCCCCAATCCTACCGCTTCGAATGTCCCTGCGGCGATCATCGTTATGGTGACAGCCGCGATGATCATCACGTTTACCACCGCGATTTTTCTGTTGTATGCTTTCCTGTTAAATATGTATCTTGCCTGCTCTATGCTCCATTTGTCAAAAGAAGAAAAAGCCAGAGTGATCAATAATCCCGTAAGGACCATGCCGGGAATGAGTGATACCGCCGGATAGAGCACCGTCAGGACAAGCAGAGCGAACAATCCCGTCGCAATTCGTGAGAGTATCCCGGTCGCGCCGTACTTGTGACTGGCCAGTGAGCGTGAAATGCTCCCCGCGCTCGCTATCCCGCCGAAGAAAGCTGCGGCGATATGACCGGCCCCCTGACCGATCAGTTCCAGGTTTGAATTGGTCCGTGTGCGGGTCACGTTATCAACAGAAACCACCGCAATAAGAGTTCTCATAGATATGATTATCGATATTCCCATCGCCATCGGCACAAGATCAGTGAGAATTCTTAGGGCATCGGGATCACGCAGAAGAAGATAAAAACCAGCCGCGATATCAGGCACCTGAATTTTGAATGGAATTGTGCGGACAGCACTCTGCGGCAGCAGCAGCTCAATGCCTGAAATAAGCAATCCGTAGTAGACAAGACTTCCGCAGATAATTCCGACAACTGGTCCGGGAATTTTCTTCGTTAATTTCTCACTGACAAAAATCGACAGACAGGTCGCCGCTACGATTACTAAAGTAAAAATTTTGATATTTGACGTCATCTGAACCGGGTCGAAAAGATCGATACTCTTGTCAAGCCCGAGCGCAGGGCGTATTTGTGTAATGAAAATCAGTAAAGAAGTTCCATTCAGCAGTCCCGATACAACCGGCTGCGGAATGAACTTTGCAAGTGTTCCAATTTTGAATACGCCGAACAATAATTGAAATAATCCCGCTAAAAAAACGGTGAAAAACACAATGATAACCGGGCTGACCGGGCAGATGCTTGTTTGTTTGAGAGCATAGGCGGTTACTGATGCGAGCATTATCGATGAGAGGGAAAACGGGCCGCTTGAGAGAATCCTTGATCCGGGGAAAAATACCGGAACGATGTTGATGAAGACAACCGCACAGAGCCCCGCGACTACCCCGGTAAGCAATCCTTCCGGGCCGAGGGGTGAAAACACCAGAATGCCGTACGCAAGTGTTTCAGGGAGAGCAAGCAGTCCGGCCATTGACCCTCCTGCGATGTCACTCCCGATTTTTCTTATTGTTCCGATATTCATTGTGTTCGTAACCTGTAAAATTGAACTGTTGAATTAGAGCGGTTTACGAATTGCACAGAACACCCTCATTCCGCACTTTCCCTGCTCAGGTTTCCTTTGGAGTGTATCGCCCGATAGATCAGCACTCTGGTTGACGGCGACATTTCTGTTCTGAGCATTTCTTTGAAAATACTGCCTGAGTTGGCCTTGTCGCGGTTCTCAACAAGGTATCGTACCATCATTCTTCTTGTAGAATCAGAGGATTCTACCTTCGAAAGCTCGTACATTTTCTGAAACGAATCCTCGGTCGCCATTTTTGTCAGCAGAGTGTTTATCATCGACTCTTTCACAGAACTGTTAGTTTCGGCACTGATCGCGGGGATCAGTGCATTAATTGCCGTTTCATCATCCATGGCTCTATACACGCTCGCCGCCGCCGAGCGTACGTCGGGACTTTCAGAAGTGAGGTTTTGTGCGGCGTACGGTTCAAGTGTCTGGTCATGTGTGTTCTCCACCGACAGCAGCAATACCGCCGTATCAGCGTTCCCTTTATCCAATTCTTCGACTATCTTACTTTTGATATCTTTTGAAAGAGCCTGGGAATCCTCACCCCTGTCAGGATCGCTGAGCGTGCGGCTGAGGTTGCCGAGTGCGAGCATCGATGTGCCGGATATCTCGGGGTCATTATCCTTTTTCGCGCTGTCGTATATATCAGTCAGCTGCCGCACCGTAGATTCAGTAGGATGGTCAATACCGCTCAACGCCGCAACAGCGCGAAGTCTGTTGTCATGACTTATTTGTGCGGTATTAATTATCAAGATAAGGGTTTCCTGTGATTCGGCGGTGTCGGCAAGTTCGAGAATATGTATGAGACCGGCCTGTTGGCTTACCGTCAGCTCCTTTGACAACAGCATGTTTAGTATTACCTGTGCCTTGTCGGGATGAAGTTTCAGATAATCGCTGATAAAAACCTTATCAGCCCACCGCGCGGTCTTCTCTGAAAGGAAATCGTCAAAAACGGATTCAACTGTTTCGTTTGAATATCTGTTCTCGAGATACTTTCTGTTCTCCTTTTCCCAGAAGGAGTGAGTTTCTTTCACTGAAATGCTTTTCTGAATATCAGAGTTGAAACTTTCATACGAAAGCAAATCGTCCCATATAGCGATTTTTATGTCAATCGGGGGGACTGCAGTCTTCAGATGAAATCTAGTCGTTGAGAGAACTTCTGAGTTATTCGGCAGTCTGAAACGTTCCTGTTCGCTGCCCCTTGCACTTCTGATCCAGCTGGATGGTCTGCCGTATTCAAAGAAAATATTTGACGCGAGTACCTCCGCATCCGCCGCGTCAGTTGCCTCAATACCGGTTTTATCTGCGGTGATTCTGCGTTTGAGCAGAAGGTAATTCTGCTTTTGTTTGCGGATGCCTGCTTCCGATGCCCTGAACTCGGCGGAAAAAGTTCCGGTCGAATTTTCCTGCTCGGCCCGCCATACGCGTTTTCTTCTTTCACTCAACTGCAGAATGAAATTGGAAAGCAGATCCTTTATCATCGCCTCATCTTCCGTTGAAATGGCGTTCGGAAACGTATAGGTGATGATCTGCCCGGTCTTAAGAAATTTTACGGTGAAAAGCTGCGAGTAGATATCTTCTATGGCAGTGATCCTTTTTCCTGAGAACAAAACGCTCACCGGTGAAAATTGAAATCCCGCATAAATGAAATCATGGTCAACTGAAAAAATTCTGAAATTGAGAGTTCCGGAGATGGTAACGCTGCTGCTGCTTGTTCCGTTTTCCGCACCAAGTCTCAGCGTGCTGTCGTAGAGAAATTCATACGACTGCCTTGCGCCGTTTTCCCAGTGGAGCGGATCCGGCGCAGAAAAATAATCGATTATCAAAAACAGTGAAAAAGAGATAATGGCTGCAACGGTGACAAGAATAGCGATTTTTTTCTTCGGCATGCAGAGCTCCCGCACCATCGCCGCCGCCGTCAAATCCGGCGGCGGTTGTTGGTTTCAGATATATGAAAGATCAATTGCTGTAATCCCTGATGTCAGCCGGCAGATTTATATCGACAAGTTTTTCATCGGTACCGATTTTTGATAAATCGACTCCGAAAAGCGCCAGCCGCCTTTCCGGCTCGACGGCCGCCGGCGAAGAAACCCTCAGTCCGTACTGTGTGATTATGTTTCGTGCATCCGTGTCCATGGGGATTCTGATCTTCCATTCATCCTTGTAGGGCATCGCAAATGCCAGAAGGGGGTATGTCTTTGACCATGAACTGAATTCTGCTAGCGGATAATACCAGTCGGTGCTGCCGAAGCCGCAGGGATAGTAAATCGTCCAGCAGGAGGTATATCTTCTTCCGAAAAACCTGAACGAAAAACAACTCCTGGCATTGCATATTTTCGGATAATACATTTTTGCAAAGGGGCCGACACTGCCGCTTGGACCTGCTAGTGTCAACTCTACCGCAAATTCCACACTGGGGAAAAAGACAAGAGCATTCACATCCCCAAGCTGGTACTTTCTGAACTCGAGCCTGTCGTCTCCGCTGTTTTTTATCGTTCCGCTTTTAATGTCGAGGTAGTGCTGATACATTTTTGAGTTTTTTGTTTTCAAATTGTACAGTAATGAGCCGGCGGTATTCTCATCACCGGTGACAGCTTCATACTCGAGTATCGGTGCACCCTGAACAAAATATGACCAGCTGTCTGCATAAACGGGATTTCCCTCATCATCCGCGAGTATCAGCGATCCGTCAGCGGCTTTGAGCGCGGCGGAATACTCCTCTGTCCATAGTTTCGGTTTTACATCACTCAGCGCGACAATCGAGAAATCACTCCCGCTTCCCGAAACGAGAACGTCGCGGGCCTCCCAGTGTTCGGGAAGATAGTCCTCAAGGGCAAATTTGACCATGCCCTTCACCAGCAGCTCGATATTCACGATGTCAAGAGAGCCTTTTATCCCCGCCTCAAAAAAACCGGGGATGCCGAGAGACGCCTGTGCAAAGGCCCCCGCACTGATATAGGGACCCGCCTCGGCGATGAGCCCACCATTACCGGGTTCAGTCGAGCCGGGATACTCCACGCCCGGCCGTTCCTCATCTTCCCCGCTCTGCTTATCGTCGGCGTTCTTTATTCTTCGTTCGTCTTTCGAGGTCTCTTTCTCTATTCCCTTTGATTTTTCTTCCTTTTCTTTGGCATCTTTCCACCGCTTCTGGCGTGCCTCATTCTCTTCTTTGAGTTTCTGATAGGCGTCATTCAATTCATTGCCGCCTTCAGCATTGAAAATTGATTTGGGATCATCGGCGCCCTCGGGCTGCTCGCTGTCCAGATAGGCGGTTATTTTAAACCCGACACTTCCCTGAATGCCTGCCTGCAGATTTATGGGAACGGGGCCCACCATTACCACAGTGGGGGGATACGCCTTTTCCTTCTGCGTTTCCCACTTTTTCTCTTTGCTGAATGACACCGCTCTCTCCCAGTAATAGAGATTCACACCCAAAACAGAAAATTTCAGGTGGGCATGGGTATCGGTCGGGCTTTGCGGCGCGAATTGCGCCACAAACTCGACACTGTTGACACTCAAGGTGTTGCGCATAACGGTGATATTTCTGTCCTGGCTCAGAGTAACCATCGCACCGACGGTTGAATTGACTTCCAGTTTTCCCTGATTGAGTATTTCAACACCGAAATTATCGTTTCCCAGTTTAGCGTTGTACTCTTTTGACTTCTCAAGTCCCGGGCTTCTCGGGTCTTCCCCCCGCACAATACCCGACCTTGTTCGGTACGATCCGGAAGATCTTGCGGCTGGAAGAGCATCCTGAATGATCTGTATATCGAAGGTGACACTGTTGTTTCTGCGTGACTGATCGTACTCGGCGTCGACTTCAGTCACTCCGGCCGGCGCACTCGCAGTCGCTTTAATTTTGAATAGCTGCCCTTTTGATGTGATCAGACTTCTGATCTCCCCGTCGGGTATCACCAGTGAGAAGGGAACCACCCTGTTCTTGATATCCTTCGGAAGTTCCGCGATGACATATGAATCAGAGAACCCGTCGATGTCGCTGTCCCACACTTCAAGCTTCGTGACCAGCTCATCGCTGCCCGTGTATAGTTCAAAAGTGACAGGGACGTTGAGAACCGTATCATTGAGCGCATAGACCCGCAGGTTTCCCTCAATGTAAACATTTGTGTCATCGACAAGGGGTTCGTTGAAAATCGCATTCCCGTTGTCGTCAACGGCAACAGCCTCCTCGGCGGGAAGTACAATCACATCCGTAAACAGGGGAAGATTGGTCTTCTGGTCGATCACCCACTCAAGCGCGATATCGGGAACAAGCATCTTTTCGTTCGATATCGCAACGGGCAGATAAATCTGTTCAAATGATCCCTCTATTTTCCCCTCCTGATCGAGTGTTCCGATGTTGTTGACAGTCTCACCGATTGATTCAATAAGGTCATCCCCGTCAATCACGGCGATAACCTTCCAGTCCGATGAGTTCTCAACGTCACTCCGCTGGGGAACAAATACCGATATGTCGTAAGTGTATGTCCCCTTTTTGAGCGTCGGTATCAATACCGGATCCGCGGCTATCATGTTCTTGAGATCAGGATCATCTTTTATCGCCGCGGGATCGGTGATATCAGTGCTGCCAATTGTTGTCTCCCTCTCGGCGAGTTCATCACCCGCTGTGCTCTCGTTATCGGCGGCAAGCGAGTCTGCCAGCGCCTTCATATCGGGGAACTTGTCCGCCTTAACAAAATAAATATTCAGGGGGACATTGTTTGCGGAAACTTTGGAAGTCAGCGTTATTGTGAAATCAAAGTTCTGTCCCAGGTACACGATATCAGTGCCGAGGTCGGATTTTACAGATTTTTTCACGGCAACATTGCTGATTCCAACCGGTTGCGGCTTATCCGCAGAATCCTCATCCCTATCTCCGTTTTTGCTGTCGAAGCAGGAAAGAAATACTATCGGGATCAAAATTAGTAGTATGAGAGACTTTTTCATCTTGCAGCCTCCGTTAAGGAGCCGTCTGGGGAGCGCCCCGCAATTGCCTTTAAAAAATATGATTTTGATTTTTCAGACCAGTTATAGGGATTCTTTTTGAAGTACTCGAGCGCCTCTTCCTTGTTGATGCAGCTCTTCGAGGAAATTATGGCGGTGAGGGATTCCTTGTTTGCGTAAATGCTGTCGATCAGTTTCCCCGCCTCGTCGTCATTGAATGCGGGATGCGCTATCAGAATCGCCCGGACATACGACGTCTCGATATTTTCAGATATACCCGGGTATGATATGATACCCGTTGTATAGGCTGCCGATGACAGCGGATTCTTGACGCAAGGAATAAGCTTTATTTTCTCGAAAAAAAGCTCTTTGGTAAAATTCGCCTTTCGTTCATCGGCTGTTGTACCTGCGGCACCGAGATAACCGGCGGCCGCAAGCTCACCTTCGTCAAGCCCTGCACTCTGTATCCCCCCGTCGTATACGGGAATCACCGTGTCCGTCAGCAGGGAGTATCCCTCTGCGGTAACTTTCACCAGCGCATCGTATTCGCCGCTGGCGACTTTTACCGCGGCAATTTCAGGTGTCGAGAAATAATATGTGGGGGCGTTCTTCTGTGAGAAACCGTAGGTTTTCAAAAGGGTAATTCCTGATATGAACGAACCGGATGTCTTCTCGCACAGACAGACGTTCAGTCCTTTCAGGTCGGCGACGGATTCAATGGTTTGGGTCTCGTGCCGGACAACTTTGCCTGTTGCGGCATCCCTCTGCACGTCGCCGTCTTCATTCAGCAGCGCCGCCCTGGCGGCTTTATTGACGATAAGATGGACGTATTCTTTGTAGAGGGGCACTATCTTTCTCGCACTCCAGACCTTGAGGCTTTCATGGTCTGAGAGAGTGTTTTTCAAATAATTGAAAAGATCGTCCTGAACAACCGCCACGCTGCTCTGACCGTTATAAATCGAAGTAATATTCTCAAATGATCCTGAAGAGGGTTGTTTTGTAAGCTGAAGGTAGGCAGTTCCCTTGTCGTTGACCAGCAAGAGCAGATCGTCGGCAATTTTAGAATAGCTGCCCGTCGCGGATCCCGTTATGAAATGTGCAACCGGATTCTCCGTAATTTCAACGGAGGGAAATAAATTCAGAACTGCCTCGTCATTCACCAGTTCGGGGTTATTGATGAAAAAATCGCGCGTATCGAACAGACTGAAATTTGACCACAATTCAGAATACTTGTGCGACAGGTAGACCTGCGTGCTGGCGGTTTCATACTCCGCATAATCTGCCGCCACATCGAAGTCCGATGATTCCTCATCCAGACTCAAAAACCGGAAGAGAGTATCGATGTCCGGCAGTTTCATCTTCTTTGTGGTAACGAGCAGCGACCTGACGTGAAGTGTATCCGTAACGTCAAATTTCTGGAAGGGGTAATCGAGCCATGATATTCTGTCATATGCATAGGTGGAAGTCGTGAAGGGGTAGGTGACACGGATAAGCGTCACCGGCGCATTCTTATCAATTTTCTCGAAGACCGCATTGGGCAATCCTGTTGTGTAGAAGGTCGCATCCATGGTGCCGGCGACGACCTCTGAAACCGCATCTTTCGAGGATTTCGCCATGGCTGTATAGGTGACGTTGTTGGCGGTCAGCACATTGATTGCGGTAACATAGGAGCCCGAGTCGACAGAGCCGGTATTGACAATTTTGTTCTGCAGATCCGATACGGCAATATCCTCAATGCCGATGATGCCGTCGCCATTGGTGTCATTTGCGGGGATAACATTGTTGGTATTGACCAGAAGATGCACCGTCTCCAGATAACCGACGCAGATTACTTCTATAGATGAGGAAATCTCGATATCCTCCTTTCCGGAGGGATTGTTTCGGATTTTCTCGATAACATCCTCCTGGGCAACGGCGAAATCAGCCTTGCCGCGGATAAGGTTCTGAAGGTTCTCATATGACCCTTCACTTTCCATCAGTTCAACTCTCTTTGCCCACGCTTTATCCATTGCGTAGACAAAACCCTTTGAGAATTTGTTGTAGTTTCCGCTCTTGTAGCCTGCGGAAATAATGTAATCAGCGGGTATGTCGGCGTCTTTATCCTCATCATTCCCCCCGTTGAGGAAACAACCGGGCAGAAAAGAAATGAGCAGCAAAAACAGAAAGAAGATTCTCAATGCTCGCATAGCGACACTCTCCTGTTATTCATTTTATAACGGTTGAGGGATTTTATCGGGGCAGGGGGGATGGTACTCTCTCTCGCGGCACCATGAAAGATTTGCAAAATATCTCATTCGGAAGCTATATCTTCACCTTCTCCGATAAACCAACATCAGTCCGGGCACACAACCATCCGGACGGAACTACTGATTTGAAGATTCGTCTGTTCACTCTGCAAAACTGAAAATCAGATAGATGCGGGGAGACAAGAGGAAACACTCGCCAAGCAAGGACAAACCCTCATCTGACACAAATACAACGGGCAACAAGGCGAAATGAAAACTGCAAGCTAATATAACAAATTTTTATACGGAATGTCAAGAGCTTTTTAACGAAATATTCATGGGGTGCCTCGAATGGCTTCGGCTGTTCCTTGCATCAGCTCTATACGGCAAATGTAATTTGTCCAAGTTTAAGGGAAAAATTTGTGTTGCCATTCAAATCGTTATCCCCTATATTCGGTGCGTCCGGGCAGTTTCGGAGGGCGGTTTCGCGCGCGGAGGTAGCGTGAGAATCGGGTGCGTTCTTTGAAGCAGTGCCAGATTTCTGGCAGGCTGCAGTGTCCCGGCGCAAAATAAAGTTTATGGCAAACACAGAGGTCATTATGAAAAAGTTTACGTTTTTACCGCTTTTATTCCTTCTGCCGCTCCTGGTACTCTCGTGTGATGGGTCATCGTCTTCAGGTTCAAGCGACAAATCGGGCGGGGACAGCAGGGTAACGCTGTCTGACGAGATAAACGGTATTGCTGAAGAGTATGACAACTTCCCTTCAGATGCCCAGATTGTAGCGACGAAGGTCGGTGTCGGTGATACTGAAATTGAGGGTGAGGATGCGGCCGATGTCGGAAATACAGAATCCTCAACAAAAGATATCCGCGTTACGCTGCCCACCTCGTTGAGTTCGCGCGCGGCTTTCCCCGGTATTTCGATACAGCTTTGGCTCAATGGCGTCTATTATGACGTCAACTTCGATGCGGGTCTGAGCGAAGTCCAAATAACTCTCAACCTGACAGCCGGCAAAAACATCTTCTGTATTGTTTTTACAAAAGATGGGAAGACTTACCGCTCTCCGGTATTTCTTATCTATTACTATGTTGTCGACACCCAGCTGGTCGGCAAGTGGATCAAGACGAGCGCAAAGTTTGAGACAGGCAGCAAGGTCGAAGGCTTTGAGTTCACAGCGGACGGGTTTCTTTACAGTCTGAAACTTGACCTTGAATCCAAAGGTTGGGTTCAAGCAGGTGTTATGTCGGAAAATGTGATGACGCTTGACGGTAATATGACCTCGTTTGACCCTGCGCATCCGGCTGCAACTCTCTACGTGAGCACATACGTACTCTCGGAATCCGGCGGCAACTCCGTTGTTACCATCTCTGAAGGGGCAACCAAGATTTACGGGGTGAAGATCCCCTGATCGGGGACCCTTGCTGACATAGTATTTTATTTAAAGTAAAGCAGAAATGTAAAAAACAGAACCGGCATTCATGAAAGAGTTGAATGCCGGTTTTTTTGCGTGTCGGTTATCGGGAAAGACGGGCTGAAACGGGGAAGAGCGTCCGCGTATATTCAGGTACATCCACCCGGATTTTCAGATTTATTCCGACCGGATGAATCATCTGCAACAAGGCAGAAAGAACTCTCCGGGTTTACATGAAAATGCATGAAATCCTCAGTATGCCACGCCGGTGACAAGGGCGACAGTATAGCCCGATGTCGGATATATTGCCACGGGAATATCGACTTTGACCGGGCCGAAGTTGAATCCCACTCCGAGAATTGTTTTGAAGCGGGCGACCGGAGCCGATGCCTTTGAGTTCGAATCCCTCAGCTCCATCCTGGCGGGGTTATCGGTTTGAATCCGGTTGTCGTCAGAATCATAGGAATCGATCGTTGTATCCGCAGAGACATCGATTTCCGTTGAACCAAAGGTAAAATCACAACCGACACCCGCTATAAAGTTAAATATATACAGCGTATTTACGGAGGTAACTACATCCACAGGTATGGTCGTGCTTGTGCTGTTTATATCAAACTGCAGCGCGGTCGTCGATCTTGAATAGAACCCGTTCGATTCCTCGGTCTGCTTTTCAATATCGTCGGGAACGTAGGTAATGTTGTTGCTGGTGCGATAGATGCCTGTTCCCACCGTCAGAGCCCTCATCTGCGCCATCGGATTGGGAGTACCGAATTTGATCAGCTTATAGCGCACTCCCATCCCGAATAAAAATGATTCATAGCTCAGCTTGTTACCGCCGATACCATCCATCGAGTAGCCGCCGCCGGTGAGGCTTATCAAAAAACCCTTCGGCATAAAAGAGATCTGATCGGGGTTAAAAATCACGCTTGCCACGACTCCGCCGCCCGCAGCACTGCTTCCCATATCAGTGCCGTGTTTGAAGTTTTTCGGCATGTTCGGCAGTTCGCCCAGATTTTCAGCCGCAACACCCGTTCCGACGCTGCCTGCAACGAGAGTGGTGTCTAACGCGGTGATCAGCGCGCCCTGCAGAAAAAGAGTCGAGTTTGCACTATTAGTCGCAGTTGCCATTTTCTTCTGGTTTCCCGCGAGCTTGACCATCGGCTCATCGTTGAGATCAGAAGCCAGCTTGTGCACCTGATCATTGATGGTCTTGGTAGAAAAAGGGGTATACACACCGTCGGTGACACTCATCGTACCGGCTGATAGGGGTGGAACAATACAGAAAATACATAAAAATACCGTGAAAAACGCTCTCATAACTCCTCCTCCGTTTATGGGCAATACGCTCAGAACTCTTTCGCCTTTCACAGGAGACTATGAATTATTAAATAGAACGTCAAGACAAATTAGCGGCGGCGCTAAGGTATTTAAGACTGCACCGCCGCCGTACGTTGCCGGTTTACTTCCTCCCCCGTTCGCATTATCCCGCCGATCGGGCAAGTGCTTCTCCGAGGTAGTCGCGCAGAAATCTTCCCGTCTGAGAGCTTTCGACGGCGCATATCTGGTCAGGAGTACCCTGTGCGATGATGCGGCCGCCGCGGCTTCCCCCGCAGGGACCGAGATCGATGATCCAATCGGCCTGCGCGATGATCTCGAGGTTGTGCTCGATGACGATCACGCTGTTGCCGGCATCCACCAGGCGCGCAATGAGCTGCGAGAGGCGGGCGATGTCGGCCATGTGAAGACCCGTTGTGGGTTCATCCATGATGTAAATGTTGCCGCTTTTGCGAAGCTCACTGCCAAGCTTGACCCGCTGCGCCTCTCCGCCCGAGAGGGTTCCGAGGTTCTGCCCCAGCGTCAGATATCCCAGACCTGTGTCGGAGAGAATCCTGAGCCGCCGCCTGATCTCGGGGTGGTGAAAGAACGCGATGGCATCATCAATCGTACTCTCCAGAATCTGGGCGATGTTGAGTCCGTTCATCTTCAACGCCAGCACTTCATCCCTGAAGCGCTTTCCTTTGCAGCGTTCGCAGGTAACCGAGATGCTTTCCAGAAAGTGCATCTCCACCTCGATCTCGCCTAAGCCGCCGCACGCGGGACAGGCGCCGATAGAGTTGAAGCTGAACAGCCCCGCATCGGCGCCGGTCGCCTTCGCGAACTCTTTGCGAATCAGGTCGAGCACCTTCGTATACGATGCGGGTGTGGATCGCCGTGAGCGTGTGATCGCCGACTGATCGATCACCACTGCCTGCGGATACTGCGCGCGGAATACTCCGTTGATAAGGCTGCTCTTGCCCGAACCGGCCACTCCCGTGACGCAGGTCAGAACCCCCGACGGCACTTTTACCGTGAGATCTTTCAGATTGTTTGTACGGGCGCCTCTCAGTTCAAAGTACCCCTTCGGGGTGCGGTAGTATGAGGTGAGCTCCCCCCTGCGGGCAAGGTTTGAGCCCGTGAGTGTGCCCGAGCGCTCGAGTGACACGGCATCGCCTTCGAATACAATCTGACCCCCGACTGAACCTCCCCCGGGACCCACGTCGATCACATGGTCGGCGCTGCAGATCACTTCGGGATCGTGCTCAATTACGATGACGGTATTGCCTCTGTCGCGAAGACGCCGCATGATCGAGATGAGGTTTCTGATATCCGAGGGGTGCAGTCCGATACTCGGTTCATCAAGAATGTATACAAGGCCGGTCAAATCGCAATCCAGCTGACGTGACATCTTGACGCGCTGCGACTCGCCGCCTGAAAGTGTCGCGGTGGGCCGGTCGATCGAGAGGTAGCCGATCCCGATCTCGATCATCTGGGCGAGCCTGCTCCTGATGCGGGTCACGATAGAATCGGCGATACTCTCGCCGATCCTGTCCATCGACTTCGGCAGTCCCCGCAGAAACGCGTCAAGATCGATCAGTTCCATCGCGCAAAGCTCGTGAATGGTCTTTCCATTGACTTTGACCGAACGGGCCGCTTCATTGAGTCGCGCCCCATGGCAGGAGGGGCACTCGCGCATCTCAAAATACTGACTCGCACATTCCCCGCCTTCATCTTCGTCCTCTCCCTCATCAGCTCCGTCGAGGGGGACATGCCGCTGCAGGGTGGTGGCTACTCCTGTAAAGCTGAGGTTGAAGGGGCGTTCTTTCGTTTTATTCTCCATCTTCATTTTGCCCGAGTAGAGCAGTGTGTCGAGCTGCTCTCTGGTGAACTTTTTCAGCGGCTTGTCGGGATCAAAAAGACCCGATGCCAGTACACAGCTTAACGAGAAGTGACCCTTCTGAAAGCGGGGATGTCTGATCGCCCCTTCGTTGAGCGATCGCTCCCAGTCGATCAGGGCATCTTCGTTCAGAATCAGTTTCTTACCGCTTCCTCTGCACTCGGGACACATCCCCTCGGGGCGGTTGAACGAGAAGTTGACAGAGTCTCCGATAGAAGGATTGCCGCAGCGGGAGAAGAGCAGGCGCATATGGTTGTATATCTCGGTGACGGTGCCCACGGTCGAAGAGCTGTTTCCCCCCAGCCGTTTCTGATCTATTACGATGGCTACCGGCAGGTTATTGATGGCATCCACCTTCGGACGTGCCATCTTCGCCATTCTGCTTCGCGTGTAGGCGCTGAAGGTCTCCAGCAGCTGACGCTGCGCCTCGGCATAGATGGTTCCGAAGACCAGCGACGACTTTCCCGAGCCTGATACCCCGGTGAAGGCTACCAGCTTGTTCTTGGGTACCTCGACGGTGACGTTTTTCAGATTGTGCTCTCTTGCGCCGATTACTTTGATAGTTTCAGACATCCTTTCCCCCCGTTAATAAGATGCCTGCAGCTTAGCACGTATATGTGACATCTTGTGTCAGTCATTTGTATGGAAATTTGCCATTCAGAGTGCTGCTTATTACCCTGTTTCACGAATAGGTGCATTACTTTGCAAAAAACTACCAGAAAAAGGGCAAAATCAAATGACAACTTTTCTGAAAACTGAAACATTACATGACACCAGATGTCAGGTAATTATGATATATTTGTTCTTACGCGGAAGTGAATAATTATTTCAGGGGGCGACGGCTCTCTAAAAAAGGGGGTACGGGGGGAATATGCGGGCGGACCGTCTCTTATCACTCATGATGCTGCTGCAAAGCCGGGGAAGGCTGCGAGCCGAAGAGCTTGCGGCTGAACTTGAGGTCTCTGTGCGGACAATCTACCGCGATATTGATGCTCTTTCGAGTGCCGGCGTGCCGGTCTACGCCGACGGCGGTCCCGGCGGCGGATACTCTCTCCTTGAAGGGTACCGCACCGAACTGACGGGGCTCTCCTCCGAGGAGACCGAGGCCCTTCTTCTGCTCTCGCTGCCCGGTCCTCTCGCCGATCTTTCGATCAGCAGAAAGCTCAAGGGGGCGGTTCTGAAAGTCGCCTCATCCGTTCCCCCCGATCTCGAGCAGAGCGAATCCCGCATGCGCCAGCGCCTCTATCTGGATCCCTCTCCCTGGTTTT
>Ga0209467_1000294_pt1 | contig 81390 bp, 58 predicted proteins | sample Higcelwee11metaG_FD_187175 | JGI IMG/M metagenome (GOLD analysis project Ga0209467, IMG submission 187175) | Freshwater pond sediment microbial communities from the University of Edinburgh, under environmental carbon perturbations - High... | ecosystem: Environmental > Aquatic > Freshwater >...
TCCAGACAGGGGATACCTGAACTTGCTGAGCTCCAACAGGCTACGCATAAATGGAACCGCCTGCATCCCGGACACCTGCATTTTTCCCGGAATTCACGGACAGCCACTACGGAAATGGCTGTCAATACATGGTGTGCTGCAGATTACGCATAAACGGAACCTGCACACCTGAATCAAAAAAGTCTTCTGCTTTTTTAACAACACTTTAGAGATGAATTGTAGATGCTTTGAATAATCGGGGTTGTTTTCGTTTTCCAGATGCTGTTTCACGCATATACGGAACCGCTTTAACCCATGAGAAGGGGAGAGGTACGGCGATTATCACCTTTCACGCCGTTACATACCTGTTGAGGTAATGCATTTTTAAATGAACATTTTACGCATAAACGGAACCGATTCTCAAAGCACTAATAACACCCAACACGGTCATGAACCCGCTTCATCATTGGGTTTTAGGATTATGCTATTCTGTTTTTTCCTTTTTTTATTCTGAAAAAAATACCATTTGCTGGCAAGCGCCATAAACAGAAAAAAATGCTCTTGAACCCAAGCGAGTAATCCATATTTCAAAATCTGCTTTGGACACTCACCATCAGCAACGGTTTTTTTGGCTGATTTTCACGCATAAATGGAACCGAATAAAAAAGGGGTCGACTTGAACTGATTCTCAAGTCCTGAAGTGTCTCTCATGTAGACCACCGATTGAGCCCTGCATACCTACAAGACCCGCCAGCACAACCAAATTGCTTGAACTGACTTATCATATTATTTTATATGTTTTTATATTATATTAAAGGTATGTTTTTTTCTTTTTTTGAACCTCATTGGCAAACATTTGCTTGCGCATAAATGGAACTGACAATCACGAGACATTATTACTGTTTTTTTATGCCTTATAATGTTGATAACTATGTGGATAACCCAAGTTGTCCACGCATAAATGGAACCGGTTTTTTATCTGTTTTACGCATAAACGGAACCGTTGCTGCGCATAAACGGAACCGGAATCACGCATAAACGGAACCGGTACCCCCTTTCTCAGTCTTTACTGGCGTGCCTTTCCGGGTTCTACCTATATTCTCCTATATTCTCCTGTAGTTAAAGACCTGTAGTAAGAGAGCAAAAACATGTTGATAACCTGACTTCTCCGGAAAAGAAAATGAAAGAAAGACACAGAGGGTACCCAAATCGTAAATCAACTTTTTGCAGTTCTTTTTTTCCATACTCATCCAATTGAAAGGTTCCCGCTTTTAGCACTCACACACATTGCCAGCACGGCACTTTTCTGATTAAAACCTCATCGAGGAGCATTATTCACAGAGATATATTGGACACTCTGATCTTTTTTGCACTCTCGTTTGACCGTGTTCTCTTATAAGACAGCCAAGAAGGCACGCAGTACGAATTCTTAGCACATACCCCCAATCAGCTCCTTTTTCTTGCCCCACAAGCGTGTATAGGGCCATTCCAGGCATTTCTCGTCAGCGTATGACTGCCAGTTCTACTGTTTTGTACCACCATAACCTAAAAATCACCTTTTGAGGTAGATAATGCACAAATCTTTCAAAACGCTCAGCAACAAGTCATTCCGTATTCTGTTTTGAGCTGAAATTCAGGATTAGGGCACTTCTTTCTTGATTTACATGTAGCTCAATTTCCCCTCTGGGTTGTTTACTACGGAAACAACCCAGAGGGACACTTATTGTCTTAGTATTTTCTTTTAAAATATATCGACATTGTTATTCATGATATATGAAGATAACTGACATGATTTTCATTTATCATAAAAATTGATTAGATAGTTATCTGTATTCATATATTTTTATTTTTTGCCATATAAATTTGAAATCATTTATTTGCATTTCTTAATCCATGAAAACAGCAGTTCAAAACAGACGGAACAAAGAGGTCGCAGCATATACTATCTACGGAAAACCATACAAGACAGAAACCGGTTCTCTTGGTGACATAGCACTGTATGAAAAAGAAAAGATTATTATTTTTATCATTTTAAAATTGAATATTAAAAAAGCATTTATTTTCAAAACTAATCCTGATAACGGAACACACAAAGTTCCCGGAGTATACCCTGAAGTTATCCTGCTTGCTCAGACAAGGACAAGATTTAAAACGAACCGTCTGGAAAAATATCTGGAATACATAAAAAAAGAAAATATTGATCTTGATATTTTACCGGATGAATTCTTTATCCGTTTCAATACGCTCATGGAAGAACGCAGCAATGCAAGAGATTTTTACAACCTTCTGCGTAAATATACTCCATGAGGAAAAATACAGCCTTTACCGGAGGAATGTACGGACTGTTTATACTCATTATTCTGTCTGTTATATATCCACATAAAATGCTCGTTTACAACTACACAAACAGTGTTCCACTTGGTTTTTATCTCATTTTACCGATACCGTTTAAAAAGGGAGACCTGATCGCATTCGAACCGTCAGATAAGGCAAAAAAACTTATCCAACAAAGAAAATACCTCCGTCCGGATGCTTATCTCATCAAGCATATAGCAGGAGTTCCTGGTGATCATCTCTGCACCTTGGACGATACACTTCTTGTAGACGGGATAAATTACGGAGCCATAGCGCACAAGGACAGAGAAGGCAGGGAACTCACTCCATACCAATATTGCGGAATAATCAACAACGGATTTATCGTAGCAATAAAAGGTATGAAAAACAGTTTTGATTCCAGGTATTATGGACCCATACCAGAAAAATGCATTATCGGTAAAGCAGTTCCAGTCCTTCTTTTCAACACCAGACAACAGTAAAACTGATCCCGCATCCTGCGAACCCCAAAATACCATTTTCGAATACTTTTTTAAGACAGCATAAGAAGAGGGAGAGAAAGCGCAAGATAAAGCTATACTACTGTATGACCTGTAAGGTCATACAGTAATGTGATTTATGATACTATCATTACATGAAAGTATACTATTATCAACACCGTTAATATCTTGTAAATATATAATATAATATACAGATAAATATACTACTATAATAAATCCTTATGCGATACGAAGACCAAGAGAAAGGTTTCCATCCACGAATCGGAGGAAGGGGAAGGAGGGAAAAATCACCTTCACTACTCAGTATTAAAATACCTAAAGGAATTAACAAGGGAAGATGGCCAAGGGCAGCCTACATCAAGGAACCGCCGATTTATTATAGGCGGGTTTTGGTCAAAACCCGTATTGTAAAAATGAACGCGTACGGAAAAAAAGCCGCTTTGCTGAACCTTAAATATATCGAGAGAGGAGGCGTAGAGAAAGATGGATCAGAGGGAATGCTGTACGGACGTAACGAGAGCTTCGATCGTGATGACTTCAACAGAGTCATTCCGGATGAAAAACACCAGTTCCGAATCATCGTATCACCTGAAAACGGACAGCAACTGGATTTGACCAGCTATACAAAATCACTTATGAGCCAGGTTGAAAAAGACATTGGAAAAAAAGTTGAATGGGCTGCAGTCAACCATTACAACACCGACCATCCGCATACCCACATCATCATTCGTGGCGTGGATCTGAAAGAGAATATCCTTACTATCGATCCGCAATATATATCCGAAGGGATGAGGCGCAGAGCACAGGAAATTGCAACGCAAGAACTCGGACAACGAACGGAAAATGAACGGATGCTTGAAAAACAACAGGAGATCAATGCTGGAAAATACACAAAACTTGACTGGCAATTGTCGAATTATGAACAGGAGGGAATTATTGATTTGGGAGAATGTCCTTCCGGAATAGCAGCAGGCTTGCAACGTGCCTGTTTATCTGCAAGAATGGACAAGCTTGAAGCATATGGCCTGGCCGAACGAATCGGCAACAGCCAATGGAAAGTCCAGGATAAATGGAAAGAAACACTTAAGGAAATGGGCAAGCGGGAAGAGATATTCCGGACCATACATAAAGCGGCAAATGGTGATCCGCAACGATACAGGATCAACACATCTAATCGAGAAGTACAGGGAATGGTTTTGTCAAAGGGACTGGATAACGAACTCTATGACCGATATTATATGATAGTTCAGGAGGCAAACGGATTCACCCATTATTATAATCTTGATAACAAAACAGATCCGGACAGCATCATCAAGGGAACTGTTATTTCAGTCAGAACGGAACTGGATACCTGGCTGAAAAAAGCGGATCATAACATTGCAGCCGAAGCTGCAGCAAATAACGGAATATATAGCCCCGAAATGCATCTTGCCAGAATCGGGAGCAGCACTGTAACCCTGAATAACGGGACACAGATAGACTCTGGTAGTTTTGTTGAAGCTCATGAGCGAAGACTTCTGAGCTTGCAAAGCTATCGTCTGGCAGTCAAGCTGCCGGATGGTGACTGGCAGGTTCACCCGAAGCTGATCGACAAACTTATCTTGAAAACCAAGGAAGAAGGCCCCATTAAAAAATTCAACATAAATCCTGTTTCAAGTTTGTCTCTTCAAGAAGAAATCACCTATAGAGGCCGAACCTGGCTGGATCGTTTTGTTGATAATCCGGACAATCAGGATTTTTCCCATTACGGATTCGGAAAAGAATTGAGTACTGCCGTACAGAGAAGAGTTATGATTCTGCGCGAGATGGGGGTAGACCCGATGGATCCTGGGAGAGAAAAACATCTTGACAAACTCGAAAAAAACGATGCTGCCGAAAGGATTGCAAAACGTGGCGGTCAATTCCGACAGCTCCGGCATGGCGAACGGTTGTCCGGTCTACTGACTGAGCTGCCGCAACTGCCAAGCGGAAGAAAATATGCACAGATATCGGATCCGAAATCAAAAGAGTTTGCGGTTGTTCCATGGCAAAAGGATTTCGATAAACTGAAAGGAAAAACGGTGGAGCTGGTCAATCACGCGGGCAGGCACCTTGCAAAAGAAATAAGCAGAACGATAGGGAGGTAGCAGAATGAAATCACAAAGAACGGTCAATGTTTTTTATGGCCATGTTTTTACCGGACTGGCATTCATGTTTTTTGGAACATGGGGGGCCACGCAGTATGTTGCCGCGAGACTCGGATATCAGTCACAGCTTGGTGCGCCTGTTTTTTCCATCAACGGGGTTCCTGTTTATGAACCTTGGGCATGGTTATTCTGGGCATATCATTACGAAGCATATGCCCCATGGGTGTTCGATCATGCAAGCTGGATAACCAACGGAAGCTTTTTTCTGATGTTCGGAGTGATGGTTATTCTGGCAATCCTGCGAGCAAAAAAAAGAGATCGAAAAAGCGATTCATACGGAAGTGCGCGTTGGTCAACTGAAAAAGAGCTGGTCGATTCCGGGCTTTGCGGCCAACACGGAGTCGTGTTGGCTCAGTCAGGTGATGCTCGATTCCATCAGACCAATAAGGATGACGAGACAAAATGGATAATGGACAAGCCGGGCGGTCATCTTCTCCGGCATAATGGTCCCGAACATGTATTCTGCTTCGCTCCTACAAGAAGCGGGAAAGGCGTCGGTCTGGTTATACCGACGATGCTGATCTGGCCGGGCAGTGTGATTGCGTATGATATCAAAAAAGAGCTCTGGGCGGCTACGGCAGGATGGAGAAAGCAGTTTTCTCACTGCTGGAGGTTCGAACCGACCTCTCCCGATTCTGTATGTTTTAATCCATTACTGGAAATCAGAAAAGGGCAATATGAAGTCAGGGATGTGCAGAATGTCGCCGATATTCTTGTTGATCCTGATGGCTCCAAAGAACGTCATGATCACTGGGAGAAAACCGGTCACGCACTTCTGGTCGGTGTAATTCTCCACGTTTTGTATGCTGAAAAGGACAAAAGCCTGTCCGGAGTCGCCAACTTTCTTTCAGATCCCGCACGGGAAATCAATGATACACTTAATTACATGCTCTCATTCCGACATCTCGGCGACCGGACGCATCCTGTCGTAGCCGCATGTGCAAGGGAGATGCTTAACAAATCCGAAAACGAATTATCTGGTGTTGTATCGACCGCGATGAGTTTTCTCGGATTATACCGGGATCCGGTTGTTGCAAAAAACACGGCGACCTCTGATTTCTGCATTCAGGATTTGATGAACAGTGAAAACCCGGTTTCCCTCTACCTGGTTGTTCCTCCAAGCGACATCGACCGGACAAAACCGCTTATGCGGCTGATACTCAACCAGTTCGGTCGGCGATTGACAGAAAAACTGGAATATAAGGGGACGCATTACAGGCATCGGCTGCTTTTCATGCTTGATGAATTCCCATCTCTGGGGCGACTGGGATTTTTCGAGACCGAACTGGCTTTTATGGCTGGCTACGGGATCAAGTGCTTCATGATTGCCCAGAGCCTCAACCAGATTGAAAAGGCTTACGGGCAGAACAATTCTATTCTCGATAACGCTCATGTACGGGTTACCTATGGAGCACTCGATGAGCGAACCGCAAAGCGTATTTCTGATATGCTTGGGCAGGCAACCGAGATTCGGGCACAGAAAAACCTTGCGGGCGGGAGACTTTCGCCATGGCTCGGTCATATCATGGTCAGCGAGCAGGAGAGTCCAAGGCCACTTTTGACACCGGGAGAGATCCTCCAGCTGCCTGGTGACGAAGCACTGGTGATGATTGGCAATATGGCGCCTTACCGGGGGAAAAAAGTCATGTACTACCAGGATAAACGCTTCAAGGGCAGGGCATGGCTTCCAGCTCCTGAATCACTCGCAGAGTTGCGGAGTGAGTTGATCCGGCAACCACTCAATGAGTGGTATTCCGGGGTGTCAGGCATTCCTCTGCCATCATCAACCAACACGAATGGTTTAATATCGATGACAGAAGGGAGTATTTTGGGACAAGATGGAAGCACTGGTGGTATAACCTCCGGCACCGAAGTATTAGATAAGGAAATCGATTTGGATGATGTTGTTATCTTCAAAAATCATTTATATTTAGATGAAAATAACAAAGATGTCGAAGAGGAATGCAGAAGGGATCTGGAGGATGCTGAAGATGCGATGAACATACAGCAGAATACACAAAGTAATAAACAGTCACTCGACAGGAGAAGAATCATAGAATTCGATCGTAACACTATAGATACAGAGGATTTACCGCTATGAGTCCAGTCAATAGGGATGACAAGCAGAAACTCGACGGTTCACCCGCAAGATCAAAAAAAAAGAAAACATCAGAAGGTGATTCGTCGAAGACGCAATTGATACATCCTTATATTTCTCAGGAACTTCACAAGAAAGTCCGTTTATACTGTATAAAAAAAGGGATCAGTACCAGTAAATTTACTGAGGCTGCATTTCAGGAATATCTAAGTTCTACAAGTGATTCGGGATCGATCCTCAAAAAGCTTGACCGCTATTATCACAAGATGGAGGTTATTGACAGTAACCTTCATATTCTCTCGGAAGCCTTTGGCCTTTTTCTGCAATACTGGTTTGCCCACACCCCAGCGATTCAGGATAATGACAAGAAAATGGCCAGCTATAACGGAAAACAGCGGTATGAATCCTTTGTTGAATTCCTTAATAAACACATGATTGCTGGTCATCGTTTTGCTGACGAGTTCGTTGTTTCGCTGGCGAGTGACGAAGAATTGAAGCGAGTAGCCGAAGACGGTCATAATTACACTGAAAAATAAAGGTCTCCGTTCAAGACCTTGCGTCTCATTCCAGAATAATCCCCCCTTTTCGGGCTCTTTACAGGAGCCTGTTTTAATTTATAGCCGGGCAATAAAATATTATTTTGCTACTTATATAGTAAAACACTATACTTCTGACAGTTGTTTTTTATATCTGTAAAAGCCTGCTTTATGATCCCCCATAAAGATGTTTCCCGCGATAGAAAGAATGAGGCATTGAGGACGGCATTAGCTCCTGTAATGGCATATCTTAACGATCCACTGGTTTTGGAAATCATGGTGAATGCAGACGGAAAGGTCTGGATTGACAGGGTAAGGGATGGCATGATTTACACGAATGTCGTTATGTCTGCTGATGAGGTAGAACGTATTATCCGTTTGCTTGCTGCAACCATGGGAACGGAAGTGAACGATCAGAAGCCTTCGCTGGCGGCAAAAATTCCGGGATGGGGGGCTCGTGTTCAGGCCTCGGTTCCGCCGATTGTGTCAGCGCCGGTGTTCTCCTTTCGCAAACCGGCAAAAGTTGTCTTTTCATTTCAGAAGTATGTTGACGACGGAATTCTGACGGCCGATGAAGCTGCATTCCTTATACAAGCGGTCAAAGAGAGAAAGAATATCCTGGTAGGTGGTGGCACAGGTTCCGGGAAAACCACCTTTGTCAATGCCCTGTTGCAGGTGGTAGCTGACACACAAGAAAGGGTCTATATCGTTGAGGACAACCCTGAGTTGCAGTGTGCTGCTGAAAACAAGGTGGAAATCCTTGTACAGCCCCCCCTCTATACGCATCAGAAGGCCATAATGGACGCGCTCCGGTTTAGGCCTGACCGGATTATTGTCGGTGAAGTGAGGGACGGTGCCGCCCTTGACATGCTGAAGGCATGGAATACCGGACATCCCGGAGGTATTTCAACCATACATGCCAACGGCCCCGGTGCCATGCTTGAGCGTTTGTGCCAGCTCTGTGAAGAGATCATGCCTCATGCTCCAAGATATCTTATTGCTGAGGCTATCGATATCTGTGTCTACATCAAGCGGGACAATAGTCGTCCTGCCGGTCGGCTGATTACCGGCATCATGGAAGTCATCGGAGAAAAAGATGGGCAATGGAGAATGGAGAAGCCCTCTTTTTCATGGCCGGCAGTCGTTCCAAACGGCCTTGCAGTAACCTGATTTTCGTTTTCAATATAACCCCTGACTGTTCGCTCTTTCTAACACCTTCATTCACTTAAAACATTGTGCTATGGAAATACCACAGATTGCTTCTTCTGTGCAGTTGTACAGAAAAAATACGCATAACAGCGCAATAAAAAGCGTGTATATTGCTGTATTTGCTGTTATCCTCAACGTGATCATATCAGTGCCGGTTTATGCATCGAGTGCCGGTATGCCCTGGGAACCGCCTTTAAGTGCCTTGCTGGATAGTCTCACCGGGCCGGTGTCCCGGGTTCTTGGGGCTGTGTCGATTATAGGGCTTGGAATCGGTATCGCCTTTAGTGACGGTGGCGGGATGATGCGCAAAGCGCTTTGGGTGGTGATGGGTCTTGCCATTGCATTCAACGCCGTGTCATGGGGGTTGGGTTTTATGGGTTATGGCGGAGGTCTTGGCGTATGAGTGATGGTTACGAGCTTCCTGTTCATCGCTCCCTGACAGAGACCATTCTGCTTGGGGGAGTACCCCGTACCCCGTCCATATTGCTCTGGACAATCGCAACGGCTCTGGGGTTCGGGCTGCAGCAGATCTGGGTGCTGCCGGTGGCTATTGTCATCCACCTTGCGCTTGTTGTCATGACCCGGAAAGATCCCTGTTTTTTCGAGGTCTTTATCAGGGCGCTGAAAACTCCGAAACGCCTTTATCCATAATAACGATGCTCAATCTCAAGCAATATCGGTCTCCGACAACAAGGTTGCCGGATTACCTCCCATGGGCGGCACTGGTGGCTCCAGGTGTTGTGCTGCAGAAGGATGCACTGCTGCAAAAAACCTGGGCATTCAGAGGGCCGGATCTTGGCAGTTCATCCCGTTCCGAACTGGTTTCTGCTGTTGCCCGGCTGAATAACGCCCTGAAACGTCTTGGTTCCGGCTGGAGCCTGTTTATAGAGGCGCAACGCCTTCATAGTGCCGGATATGAGGAGTCTGCGTGGAAATCGTCGGCAGCATGGCTGCTCGATCTGGAGCGGAAGGATCAGTTTACCCGATATGGTGCACACTTTGAAAGCGCCTATTACATCACCTTTGTCTGGCAGCTTCCAACTGATAAAGGGAAGAAACTCTCCGGGGTTTTCTATGATGATCCGGAAGGTAAGCTGGATGATTCAATTGAAAATCATCGTGATCTCGAATACTTCGTCAAGGCGTGTCATGAGATTGCAGATCTCATGGCAGGAGTGTTTGATGAGGTACATGAACTCAATGACGATGAAACCCTGACCTATTTGCATGGCACCATTTCGACAAACCGGCATCCGGTAACAGCTCCGGATACGCCGATGTATCTCGATGCCTTGCTCCCTGATATGGCTCTGACCGTTGCCGATATTCCGATGCTTGGCGAGAATTTCATTCCCACAGTGACCTTTACGGGGTTTCCCGCCACATCGGTTCCGGGCATTCTCGATGAACTCAACCATCTGGAAATCGAATATCGCTGGATGACCAGGTTCATGTGTTTGGACAAGGAGGATGCGCAAAAAGAGCTGACGAAGTACCGGCGGCAGTGGTGGAGCAAGCGGAAGAATATTTTCACCATGCTCAAGGAGGAAGCCACCAAGGAGGCTTCAGCTTTGCTGGATAGCGATGCTGCCAACAAGGCCGCCGATGCCGATGCAGCCCTGCAGGAGCTTGGCGATGATCTTCTTGCTTTCGGCTTTCTGACCTGCACGGTGACGGTCAACCATCCGGATATTCAGGAGGCCATGCGCCGGATCAGGAGGGTGAAGCAGGTTATCCAGAGCAAAGGATTTACCGTCAAGCATGAGACGCTCAACAGTCTTGATGCTTGGCTTGGCAGCCTGCCGGGGCATGTGTACGCCAATGTTCGCCGTCCGATCATGAGCACCCTCTCTCTTGCTCATATGATGCCGCTATCGGCCATCTGGGCCGGAGCGATGGAAAACCGGCATCTTAAAGAGGTCTGCGGGTGTGGCAGGTATCACATGATGTGCAGTACGACCGGCAGTACGCCTTTCCGGTTCAACCTCAATGTCGGTGATGTCGGTCATACTCTTGTTATCGGGCCGACAGGCGCCGGGAAATCCACCCTGCTGTCCATGATGGCCCTGCAATGGCTTCGTTATCCGGATGCGCAGGTGGTGATATTCGATAAAGACCGTTCGGCTCGTGCAGCGACGGTTGCGGTACAGGGCGATTACTTCGAGCCGGGTGGTGACGCAGCCCCGCTGGCCTTCCAGCCGCTTGCCGGTATCGATTGCCCGGCAGAACGGATATGGGCGGCAGAATTCATTCTCCTGCTGCTGAAAGAGCAGCGGGTTGAGGAAAATCCGATGCTCAAAAAAGAGATCGATTCGGCGCTGCTGAATTTAGCGACCTATGAAAAGGGTTCACGGACGCTGACTCTGTTCAGTGATCTGGTACAGAGCAAAGAGGCAAGGGAGGCGCTACGTCCATACACCCTGCGAGGGAATTACGGACAGATATTCGATGCAGCCGCTGAAATCGAAACTGCGGGTTTCTGGTTGACGCTGGAAATGAATGCGCTTATGTCGATGAATCAGGAAGCGGTCATACCGGCACTGTTTTATCTGTTTCACCTTGTCGAGAAACGATTTGATGGCCGGCCGACGCTTCTGGTGCTTGACGAAGCATGGTTGTTCCTGCGGCATCCGGTATTCATGAACCAGTTGCAGAACTGGCTGAAAACCCTCCGGAAAAAAAATGTCTATGTGGTGTTCGCAACCCAGGAGGTTGCCGATGCTGCAGGTTCTCCGATCATGGCCACGATTCTGTCGGCGTGTCATACGAAGATCTATCTTCCTGACGAGGAAGCGCTGACGCCGGCCATGAGCGAGATCTATGCAAAATTCGGGCTTTCTGATGCTGAAATCCGGCTCCTGGCATACATGCAGGCAAAACGCGACTATTATTACCGTTCCGTGGTCGGACACCGGGTTTTTACCCTCAACATGGGTCCGGTTGCACTGACCTTTGCTGGTATGTCATCTCCGGATGACCACAAGGCGATTGATGAGCTCGTCGCTTCACTGCCACCCGAACAATGGGCTGCGGGATTATTGCGGCACCGGAAGCTCTTTGCTGAAGCGGAATTGCTTGAAAGCGACGGTCTTGTCCCCCGGCCGTCCAGATCCTTTAACCTTTAAATCATTACCCCATGAGATTCATGATGAAAAAAATCCTGCTGTCCGGCATGTTCTTTCTCTCCGTTCCGGCAACCTACCCTGAAAGCCATACGCTCTATGCGGCTATTACTGTTATTGACCTTACCAACCTCAAGCAGAATACCTTGACAGCAATCCGGACTGCAGAGCAGATCCAGAACCAGCTGTCTATGATTCGCAACCAGGTCAGGACACTCTCAACCTTGCCAAGCTCTACCTATGGGCAGATCAAAGGGCTCTATGATGGGAACATGCAGGAGCTGAACGGGTTGATCGGTGATGTGCAGGGTATCAGTTTCGACCTGAATCAGGTCAACAGCCAGTTTGACCAGCTCTACCCCCAGGGACAGTGGGACAGTATGAATCGCAGCCAGTATGGGGACTATTTCCATAAATGGAACAAGGAACTGAGTGATGCGGCGAAAATCGCCATGAGGGCGCAAACCGTTTTGCAGCGATCAGAAGCATACAACAATGAGGCTATGAGCATTCTTGATCGATCGGCAGTTGCGGATGGTGAAGTGCGTCAGTTACAGAGTACCAACCAGATGCTCGGAATCGTATCCGCACAGCTTTCCGGATTGACAGAAAACCTTTCTACCAGCACCAGAATAACCGCAACTGCAGCAGCAGAAGAGGCCCAGAGAAAAGAAGCGGCTGCCGCCTATAGCCGCAAGTTGCTTCAGGGATATGGCGGACATGTCACCAATAATACAGGTGTTCAATTGCCAATGATTAAACAGAAATAAAAATATGAACAGGGTTAAACCTTATGTCTACCTCATGCTGGGTTGCATGATTCTCATCATGTCTTTAGGCTGTTCGGCTGATTCGAAAGATGAAGTTGTCAGGGAGGCGACACAAAACAGGGGTTCCAACAAGTTGCTTGAGGGTTATGGTGGGCATGCTATTGATACAGCAGGGGTTCAATTGCCAACGATTAAATAACAACCAGATATGGATCCAGGTATTCTGACAACGACACTCCAGCATTTTCTTACTGTATTCAGTCAGGGTTGGAGCAATCTTCAGCCTGCCATAGGGTTTCTGATCAAGGTGTTTCTTGGCCTCGAAATTGTCATGTTCGGTCTCTGGATAGCTCTTGGAGGGCTGGATAATATCGCCGGCATCATGAAAAAGCTGCTCTATCTGATGATCTGGCTTTGGATCGTGCAAAGCTTTCCTATGCTTGCCGATGCTTTCGTGAGGTCGCTCGTTATGGCGGGACAAATGGCATCAGGAGGAAGCGGAGGCAATATTTTCAACCCGTCAAATATTTTGAGGATAGGATTTAATACAACAGCACCATTGGTCGAAGAAATGTCGCAGATGAACATGCTGATCGACTTCACCAATGCCATCATCATGGCTGTCAGCTATGTGATGATCATGCTGGCCTATCTGCTTATTGCCTGGCAGATTTTCTACGCAGTGCTGGAATTCTATCTCATTTCAGCACTGGTCGGTCTCTTTCTTCCTTTCGGATTTGTCGAGCAGACAAAGTTTCTGGCAGAAAAAGCTGTCGGGGCGGTGATTTCATCCGGGATAAAGCTGATGGTGCTGGCGTTTTTAGTTGCCATCATCGAGCCGGTTCTGGCTACGCTCTCCTTTTCTGGCAATCTCACGTTGACCGAGATTTGGAGTGTTCTGTTGACTGTCGGTGCTCTTGCTTTTCTCTGCTGGAACGCTCCTGGGGTGGCGGCAGGTTTGATGGCGGGCAGTCCGAGCCTGACAGCAGGGACTGCGTTGCAGAATGCTGTCGTTGCCGGTGGTGCAGCCGCAGTCGGTGTTTGGGGGGCAGTGAAGGCGGGTGGCGCAGCTTTTCAGGCCACACGGGCAGCAGCAACTGCTGGCCTCAACAGTCAGGCTGTTCAGACTGCTGCTTTGGCGTCATCGCCGGGAAGTTCGCGTGTTGCAAATTCGGCGACTGGTGGCGGTTTTGGCGGAGGAGGGGGTAAAACTCCTGGGGAAGGTATCACGGGGGCTGTTGGCAGTACGCCCTCTTCCGGAGGCACGAGTGCGGACTCCTCAGAGAGCAAGTCGTCTGATTGGGCAAAGCAGGCATTGCATGCAGTACACAAGACACCGGAGGAGGCCCGGCCAGCTGGCGGCAGTGCGCAACCCAGACTTTGAGCATTTCTCAATACTTCAATCATTTGCGATAAAAAATAATGAAATCCGGTAAAAAATGGACTCCGCAAGGTGAGCTCGACACCCCCTACAAGCGGGCCAGTCAGGAATGGGATAACCGTATCGGTCGCACCGAGGTGCAGGCTAAAAACTGGCGACTGGCAACGTTTGCAACCTTGATTTTTGTTGCCATGCCCTCTGTCGGGGGTTTGATCTATCTGGGGGCACAGCCCAAAATGGTACCTCATATTGTAGAAGTTGCCCAGGACGGAGGCGCTACCTATCGGGGTTCGATAGGTATGCAATGGGAGCGTTACAAGCCGTCCGATCCTTCGATCAAGTATCATTTGACGCGCTTCATCCAGGATACCCGGATGATCAGCAGTGATGCCGGGGTTGTGAAGGAAAACTGGCTTGATGCGTTCAAGCTTGTTTCTCCCAAGGGAGCGAATACACTCTCTGCATACGTCCAGAAAAACGATCCGTTTGCGAGAGCAGCCAAGGAGCGGGTCAGTGTCGATATGCTCTCTATGGTCAGGGTATCGGAAGAGAGCTGGCAGGTTGACTGGAAAGAAAGCCAGTGGGGTCTTATGGGGGAAGCAGTGGGTGAGTCCTACTGGAGAGGAATCTTCAAGATTGTCATCAAGCAACCTGATAACGAAAAGGCATTGGCAGCCAATCCTATCGGATTGTATATCGACGAGTTCAATGTCGCTCAAATTATACGGTAACCCCATAATCATCCAGATCTTTATCGACCATGAAAAAAACAGTTTACAGGACGGTGATCACAGGGATCATCTTATTGAGTACCGGTTTTGCTGATGCCGAGGCAAAGCCATGGAAGGTCATAGACCAGGCCAATCGCAGCTCGCAGCGAAATCCGGACAGTTACGGCTACCACAATGCCATCATGAAATACGACTATGAAGAGGGACAGCTCTATCAGGTCTATTGTGCGCCGCTCAGGATTACCGACATCCAGCTCGAGCCAGGTGAAAGCCTGACTTCCGAGCCGGTAGGGGGAGATGCTGTGCGGTGGGTGCTTGCACGGACCAAAAGCAAGGTAGGCGGGCTGGATCAGGAGCATATCTATATCAAGCCGACACGTCCGGGCCTGAAAACAACCCTGAGCATCAATACCAACCTGAGAACCTATCATATCGAGCTGACCAGCTATGAGCAGACCTACATGGCGGCTGTGAGCTGGAACTATGAACAATACAATATGAGGCAGATTGCCCGTATTGAGGATAACGCCGTAGAGCAGAAGGTCAATGTCTCTGCGCTGGATTTCAATTATGACATTTCGGTAAAGAAGGGAAAGCGCCCTTACTGGCTACCGGTGAAGGTATTCAATGACGGGAGGAAAACCTTCATTCAGTTTCCGGCTGAAATGCAGAAGCGCGAAAGCCCTGTGCTTTTTGCTCTGGGAAGTAAAGGGGATATGCAGCTCGTGAACTTCAGGCAGAAGAAGGATTACTATGTCGTTGATCGGTTGTTTGACCGGGCGGAGTTGCGGGGTGGACAGAACGGGAAGAATATTGTCAGAATAACCAAATCCAGATAATCCTTATGGAGCCTGAAAACCAAATGGGAGATAGCGGCGCCGGGCAGATTGTCGAAGATCCGCATGCCTCGAAAATATCTCCTGATGATCCGAGACTGAAGCTTCCTGTGGCAAAGAGCAGGAGTCTGAAAAAAGGGCCGGTCATCCTGATCGGGAGTTCGGTTCTGGGGGTTGTGCTCTCGGCTTTTGCTGTTGCCGTGTGGCCTGTCGACAAGAGCCGGGTGGCAAGGAAAGATGATGTTGCCATCAATCAGATATTTACCATTCCTGACAACATCAGGAAAGGGCCTGGAAACGATGCTCCGATTTTTGCTGTGCAGGACAGTATACCCAAGCTTGGAGAGCCGTTACCGGGAGATCTCGGTCACGCTATGGTTGACCGGCAGCAGCCCGGCGGCGGAAACACCCAGGTGCAGAGTCCGGAAGAAGCGGAGCGGTTGGCTGCCATAAAAGCGAGCCCCTTTTTTGGGGGAAACAGCAGTGTTCCCGCTGTCTCATCTCCGCCATCGTTCGGTTCGATGACTGGTGCCGGAATAGAGGCCGGGCAGGGGAGCGGGGATACGTATGGCCGGGGACAGAATATGCAGGATCGGAAAAACGATTTTTTCTCTCATGGAGCCGGAGATGAAAAGGAATATGTAGCAAAGAGTGTCCGGAACCCGGTCAGCAAGTATGAAGTGAAGGCGGGATCCGTGATTCCGGTTATCCTCGTTACGGCAATCAACAGTGATTTGCCGGGGAATGTGGTCGCCATGGTCAACGAGAATGTTTACGATTCACGGACAGGGGAATGCCTGCTTATCCCGCAAGGTACCCGTGTTCTTGGACGATATGATTCGATGGTGAGCTACGGGCAGAAACGGGTTCAGGTCAGTTGGACCCGTCTTGTCAGACCCGACGGCAGCTCGATGGTTCTTGAGAATATGCCCGGTGTTGACCTTGCCGGCAATAGCGGGTACAAGGACAAGGTTGATAACCATTTCGACCGGCTGGTTGGCGGTGTTGCGCTTTCGTCCCTGCTTTCGGTAGGCGCTACGGTATCACAGGGCACCTATACGGATGAAGAGGATATGTCAACACAACAGCGGATGGCAGCGGCTGTTGGTCAGCAAATCTCAAATGTCGGGAGTCAGATCACCCGGAAGAACCTCGATATCCAGCCTACCCTCAAAATCCTTGCAGGCAAGAAAGTCAATGTCCTGGTCAACAAGGACATGATTTTATCACCATACAATGAAAACAGTTAAGTAACTATAAAATTATATGATATGAGCCTGAATCTGGAAATCAGAATCCCTCGTGAACCGGTGGAAATGAATTTTGTGTTACCGGCGGAAGTCGCTGATGATCTTAAAAAGTATGTCGAGGTTGCCCGGAATGCGTTTCCCGGAGTATCCGACTCAGAAGTAATAGCGGCTATCATGGAGGGTCATATGCGACGCGACAGGTATTTTCAGGAAATACGGAAAAGAACGAACGGGGAGAGAAAGCGGGGAAGACCGGGCAGGATCAAGTCTTCAGCTGCAGATGAAGCAGGGGTTGGCGCTCTTTCTTAAGCTGGTGAGAGTATCAAGGACAACTATTGCGGTGGAAATGGGATGGCTTATGGTACTTGAAGCTGTAGTATTGTGTGTTAATATAGTGTATTAACCTTTGTTTGTCATGAGATGATGTTCAGCAAAGGCAAGTATAACACGTCAATAACCAGTATAATACGTAGGGTGCGCCGCAATAACCCCGGATAAAGTATTTTTATGGCTTGATGTAGGCATTCAGGCCGATTGTGATCGGTTTTCCGTCTACTTCGGCCGTAGTAACCATGTTTCCATGAGTGCTGGCCACAACAAGCGTTTTTCCTGATGCTGATGGAGTGGGTTTTTCAAGGTCGATCTCGATACAGAGCTTGTTGTCCTTGATTTCGACAGTCATTGCCATAATTATTCTCCTCTTGGGTGGGTATGAGCGTATGTCTGAATATACTCAAATTGAGTATCGGATGTAGCAGGGAAACAGGAGCTTCGCTGTTGATCGAGTGAAAAATTACTTCGGCGAAGGTTATATTCATCTCCATAGATATCGTATTGTAACCATCCGGATTTATTGATGCGCACTCATTGGGGCCGAGTGTATTTGAAATACGCTTTTCTTTTTCCTCTTGTTTTCTTTTTTACAGCATTTCGTCCTGTTTTTTCTGCCTCCCGAGTTGTCGGTGTTTCCGATGGTGATACGATCACCATTCTTCATGATAACCGGGAACAGGAGCGGATCAGGCTTTACGGCATTGATTCCCCTGAAAAATCGCAGGCTTTCGGCCAGAAAGCAAAACAGTACGCCAGCACTCTTGTATATGGAAAAACCGTCAGCATCCGGGTCATGGACCGGGATAAATACGGACGAACGGTAGCATGGGTATATGCCGGCGATATGAATGTCAATGCCGAGCTTGTCAGAGCTGGCTATGCCTGGCATTACAGGAAATATTCGAAAGACGCCAGCCTGCAGAGGCTGGAGGACGAAGCCAGGATGGCAAGGAGAGGGTTGTGGGTGGATCCGAATCCCGTGCCACCATGGGAATACCGCAAAGGTAAACGGATTTCTGCGGCGATCCCAGGGAGCATAACCGGAGGCAGCGTTTCATTGGCTCAGATCACGAATGCCGAGAGCCCGGTACCAGTGCAGGCTGTTTATCATGGCAATGTGAAAAGCCGGAAATTTCACAGGCCAAGCTGCAGTGTCTACGACTGTAAAAACTGTATGGCAGTATTCAGAAGCCGTGAAGATGCCATTAATGCAGGTTATGAGCCGTGTCGAATGTGCAATCCATGAGGCATAACTTCTCATCTTATACAAGATCGATTGGCTTTTGGTGCGGCAAACAGTGGCTATAAAGTATTATAAAATATGCTTATAATATTACCAACTTTACATAACTATTATTATACAACAAAGTCACACAGAGGAATAATTTACGAATCAGCCCTCTGTGTGCTAAGATTGAATTTAAATCAGAACAAATCTTGTTCACCGCTTCATCTGCTAAAAGAATAAACTCTGCTATTGCTAACCAAATCAGCAAGCACCTTCTTCGCCTGATCCTTCCCCTAGTTTGACTCGACCACGCGAAGAATATGTGCAGCAGATAATGCAGACGGCGTTAGCTTTTGCTGAGTAGTAGTTCGGGCGAGATGCATTGCCTGATGATGATCTGATTGAAAAGAGTTCGTGTTGAGCTGGGGGTGGCGAAAGCAACAGCGCCCTCAATACACTATAGGGGTTTTATGCGTATATGTTACATGATAGAGCGGTTTATAGAATATTTGTGACACTCTTTTGTATTTTTGGACAGTTTTGGGTACTTTTAGTACATAGAATCCATAAATAATAACAGTCATGTATACTGAAATAGTAAAAATTATTGAAGGAGGGCTAAAGAATGAGCCTCAAAAAGTCGTACAGTACGCTAGAAGATTGGCGGAAATTTTTGAAGCTGATGGGAATAAGCAGTTCGCGAAAGGAATCAAGGCAGTAATAGCCAATAAAGGAATTAGTACGTTATCCATGGAGCAATTAATCACAACAGCTCCTGTTGATACAGAGACTAGAATGAGTATTATCGATTTATTTATCCCAACAGAAGATGAAGGAAACATAGTACTATCAGAATCGATTGAAAGAAAAGTAAATGAATTCATAAAAATCATTGATAATAAGGATAAAATAAAATTACATGGAGTATCATTACAAAGCACAATACTATTGTATGGGAAGCCTGGTGTTGGCAAAAATACTATAGCTAAGTATATCTCTTGGAAAACAAAATTGCCTCTAGTTATAACACGATTAGATGCATTAATATCTTCGCTTTTAGGAAATACTTCAAAAAATATAAGAAGGGTATTTGAATATGCTGATAGCAAGCCATGCATATTATTCTTAGACGAATTTGATGCAATAGCAAAAGCAAGAGACGATCAACATGAAATAGGAGAATTGAAACGGGTAATTAATAGTTTACTTCAAAATATTGATCTATTTGCTCAAAACAATATTCTGATAGCAGCAACAAATCACCCCGAGTTGCTAGATAGAGCTATCTGGAGAAGGTTTAATACTGTTATAGAGGTTGAAAATCTAAATACAAAAGGTGTTGAAAAGTTACTTAGTCTTTATTTAAGAGGCTTCGAAAAAGATTTTATTAATGATAAAAAATACTATGACAAAGTTATTAACACTTTAGCTAAAAAATCGCCAGCAGATATAAAGACAATAATTAATAATACTATTACTCAGGCAATTATAAAAGATAAATTGGCCGTATTAAGTGAAGACATTCTGCTTGAAACATTTTATTTTGATAATCATGGTAATTATTCACAAGAAGGTCTAATAAAGTACTTAAATGAAATTGGCATCCCGAAACTGCAAATAGCAAATACTTTAAATATCTCAATACGTCAAATAAGAAATAACCTTAAATGATTAAAATTATGAAAAAGTATCTACCTATTAAAATAATAAAAAAAAGGGATCATGATAAAGCCTTAAATAACCTTGCTATCGTAGATACTGAGAAATCCGGCAAAAGATTTAAACTGGAAGGTGAAGAGCTTAACAAACGTGTTGAAATAATTGATAAATATTTAGGCGAGCTTAGTAACAAAATTATCAACAAAACAGAGTCAAATAATTATTTGCCGACTTTGGTTAAATTAAGAATAAACCAGTATGCCTTAGCCAAAACATATCGCGGTGCAATTGGAAATATATTTAATCAAAAAAGAAAGAAAATAAACATAATAGGGCTTATAGGTGAAGATGAGCTGCTTGTAAAAATTGACAAAATAAAAGATCTAAACGAGATTTCGCAAAAAATAAAAGATACAGAGCGAAATGTATTAGGAATCTCTGCAATAGAACAAGCTGAGGATTTTTTACCAATTGTTGAAATAGATAGAACCGTTGAGGCTGATCTAAAAATAAAACTTGTCAATTATGGTGATTATAATCTTAATGAAATAGCTCAAATAAATTTTGAGAAATACTGCAAAGACTCCAGTATCAATTTTAAAAAATTAAACTATGCAAAGGACCTTTTAGTTTATCGAGTTACAGGGATTACTCCACAAGAGCTTATTAACTCGAATACAAGTGACAGCATCTTCTCTATAAGTTTAATCCCGATTATAAAACTTTCAAAAAATCAGGTTGAGGACGGCAGCACAATATCAATCAAAATCCCAGAAGAAGGCATTGATTATTTTCGAGTTGGTGTATTTGATGATGGAATCAATGATATAGAGCATCTTAAAGCATGGAAAGGGGGAAGCTATGTTGCATTCAATACAGATGAATACGATGCATCTCACGGAACTTTTGTTGCTGGTATCATTAATTACGGAGATCAACTGGAAGGGAAAGATTGGACAGGAACAAAGCCATTCAAAATCACTGAGGCTGTAATATTTCCGAATAATAGGTATGGTTATATTGATGAACCAATGATTGTTGATTTTATGAGGTCTGCCGTTAAAAAACACCCGGAGATTAAGGTATGGAATTTTTCTATTGGAAATGAGACTGAAATATCTGATGTTCAATACTCTGATTTTGCCAAATATCTAGATGACCTACAAGATGAGTACAATATTCTTATTATTAAAGCTGCTGGAAACTGCGATAATTTTATCTACGGCAAGCCTAGAGGTAGAATAACTGAAGGTTCTGAGAGCATAAGATCCTTGGTTGTTGGATCATTAGCCCATGATAAAAGAGATCAAGACATATCTGCATACAACCATCCATCACCATTTACGATGATCGGTCCAGGTTGCAGTGATGTTATCAAGCCAGACCTTGTTCATTATGGTGGAAATGTTGGGCTTTCCAATGGAAAAATAGATATAAATGGCGTAAAGTCTTTTTCTAAGGATGGTCTAATATCTTGCGCAGCCGGAACTAGTTACTCTGCGCCTCGTATAACCGCAATCGCAGGCGAACTATCTGGATCACTAAAAGAAGAATTTAACAGTGATTTAATTAAAGCATTAATTATTCACTCAGCTAAACATCCTGAAGAATTTGACAGCCCTTTTAATACCAGATTACAGCACATAGGTTTTGGTTTACCAAATAGAGTAACCAATATTTTGTATAATGATCAAGATGAGGTTACGTTAATATTGATGGATGCTGTAGATAAGGGTACAAATATAAAAATTATGGATTTCCCTTTCCCAAAATGTTTAATTGATAATAATTATTATTATGGTGAGGTGACAATAACACTTGTTACATCGCCAGAAATCAATACTTATCAAGGCGCTGAATATATTCAAAGTAATGTCGATATATCTTTTGGAACATATGACAAGAAAATAGAGATTAATGAAAGCGATAAAATAAAAAGAAATCCAATAGATATTGATGACGCACAAAATTTATTACTTGAATCTCGTTATAGTATAAGAGCTAAGAAAAATGCAACTCCTGCTTTTAAAGCAGAGCGTTTCTTAACTCCATATAATATAGGGCATCGAGAACTTTTTGTTCCAATAAAAAAATGGTGCATTGATTTAGAGGAATTAACAAGCAGTCATATAACGAACTTTCTCCATAAAGATCGCTTATGGTATTTACAGATAAAGGCGTCATATCGCGAAAATTATGAAAGCAGAATCATCGATAATAAAAATGTCAGTCAAGAATTTGTTTTAATTATAACACTTAAAGATAAGAAAAAGAAAAATATGTTATATAATGATGTCTCAACATTACTATCACGTTATAACTTTATACATGAAAATATAAATATAAATGAAAACATTAAAATTCGCTGATATTAATTCTATGGTAAAGGTTTATAGTAGTCTTGCGATGGCAGATAAGAAAATATTACTTGATATAGTAAGTCTATAACTGTACAAAATCTATGTTCTACAACAAAACATAGGTAATCGGAACTGCAAATATTGAAGCCTTGTCCACAGAACACAATTACATAATATCCGCACAAAAGACTGCATAAACGTAAATCAGCATCTTGCCATTCTTATGTCGTTTAATATACCTTCATATTGACTTTCATTGTTGAACCCCATTGTTGGGAGTATCGATTGCAATAGGTCAATTAGTGCTTCTATCCATGAGTCGCACTCTTTAGCGAGTACTTGACTGATAGATATTTCATAAAAAGAAGGGTTCGTGAGGAGAAAACGTTGCTGATCCAAGATGATATGCCATTTCGCACTTAGCCACCCAAATGCAGGCTTAGATATGATGTGGATATTAGTTGTTATACTTGCGATTTGAAGTGCATTGAAAACAAAATCGAAAATCTGCGCTGGCAATACTGTCCCCTTCGTTTCGATGACGCACCTATGAATGCCAATTAACCTAGCCATGTAGGTGTTGTAATCCGTGGTTGATCCATGCCCTTGCAAAGAAGTCAAAATCTCCTTTCGAACTTTGAATCCTTGGACATCGACGAGGACTTCGATTAGTTTATCAAAGGTATCAACGCGTTCCTCAAAAATACAATACGAAAGAAAGCATAGTATAAACTGCTCTGTAAGATCGGAAACACCTGCCTGCTGTTCTAAGGTTGGTATCGGAATCGTGCCGTATGTTACATTCTTAATATCGAAGCTGTTTTTGTAACCGCCCATCACTTTACCAAAGGCCCATTGGGCGACACTTTCCTTCAGTGCCGCAATAAAAAGCACGGGATCAAACAACATAAAGGCTTTTCTCATTTTTGAAAACGTTAACAACCATTGACCTTCAAATACTGGTCCACTTGGTAATAATGTTGCCAAATTCAGATTTATTCCAACATCTATGCAACTGTGATTTTCTATTGTCGCCAGCATATACCAAGCAATTTCAATGGGAGCGATATATTGCTCTCCAATTTCAGAATGAGGCTCAGGATTGCTTACGACGCCAGGGTATACTTTTGTTTCCTCTCCATCAGCAAGCAATCGTTTTTCACCAGTTGCATCTTGATCAAGCCACAATAGAATATGGCGGCATACAGCATGACAATGAGCCGCACGTAGTGAGTTTTTTGGATCGATATCTTTAAGTTCCTGTAAAACGACAACAAGATCACGTAGGCATGTTTGGCGGTCATCTGCATGCCAACTTGCCAACGCCGCATCCGCCATCAAACCAACCCGCATAGGCTTCATGTCAGAGTTACTGCAGTTTCCCGCAGCTTTACTGCCATAAAGGTAGTAGTGTCTTGCTGTTTCGTAATCGCCTTGCTTTTCAGCACTGATAGCAGCATCGCGGCCAAGGAAAGCCTTCTCCGTTTCACTAAGAGAAGCGTTTCCCTCAATCAATGCCTTTGACAGCTCTAAACTCCTCTGATGGTCTTCTGCCCGGTAGAGTACTTTAGCTTTCTCTCTTACAAGTTCTGAATTAGTCTCACCGTAGAGTTTCAGACCTTCATCAAGCACAGCTAGTGCATGATCTTTATCACCGCCAGATTCGTCGATGATGATCGCACGGAACTTTCTACAGCATACAGTCAGATCTTTGTAATCCCACGATTTAGCAAATTTTTCCAGTCTGTAAAATATTTCAGAATGACCGATAGAATCAATCGTCTTTGCATCGTGCTCGCTTAGCCATGCGCCTGATACCAGCATGTCCACGCCAACATCAGGATTCCTATAAGGCTTCAATAACTTTTGACGGAGTATATGCCCGCAAGAATCGAGGAACTCGAAAGTAAGAAGTAATTCATTAATCAGTTTGATTTGACGCGCTTGATTTAGAAACATAAAACCAACTACTGAAATACCTTCCATTTCCCACACAGCTTCTTTTCCTAAAAACTCTGGAGGAAGGTGTTTTTCCCGATCGTCAAGCAATACGTCAAGTTTGCGTATCAAATCCCCAAAATTAGGAAGTGCACCAAATTTAGGTATCGAGAGTAATAGTTTTGCGTATACAAGAATAGCCATTGTGAATCTCATGGTCTTATCATCGACACGGTCACTTTCTGCGTCGAAGCGATCAAGGACTTCCCGAACCTTCTCCCTTCTCCTCTCCTCTTGGCAAAGCAAAAGCAACTGTGCACCACGAAACATCTGGCTTGCAGCCGGATTTTCCTCATAAGCAAAAGTATCCGTTCTCATACAAGTAAACATCATGAGATATGGAGCTATCATTTTAAGATCGTTTTGATCTAATCCAAGTATCGCAATGCACAACTGAACAATAATCCGAGTGTTTTTCCCATGCCACGCAGCGATCAGCGCGGAATTGGCGTCGATGGGGTCGATTGATCGCCCTTTTACGAGGGAATTCGCTATTTCGAAGTTTATTTCCCGTTTTTTTTCATCAGTGAGTGTCTTGATCGCAAAGTTTGATAGAAGAGGGGACAACGCGAACCGGTCTCGCTCTTGCTGGTCCACCCAGGAACCAATCAATCGGTCAAACACTATCCCACCATCTGGCACTGGAGGAACAAGTTGCGCCATATCCAGAACAAAATTTCGTCGGAAGCTTCCAGCTTTGAGTGATAACCGTTCGATAAGTCTTCGGCCACCTTCAGGCAATTCATTTAAAAGTCTTTCTCTTGTTAATGCGCGAACCTGTTCAATCATTTGGTTCTCACTGAGCAATGAATTCAAGGTTCTTAACTCATTCAGATCCCAATGGTTTGTCTGCATGCTCTGGATTGCTGCAATAGCGAGTTGCGGGTGACCGCCTCCTGACACGACATGAATATATTTCGCCCAGTTTACATTATGTACAACACCAAGACCAGACAGTATTTCCTGTATGTCATGTTCAGTAAACTCTTCAAACTTTTGTTCAATTGATGCTGAAAGGTTGGCTTTGAATAGAAAATCGGGACTGGACGGTCTCGGTGAGGTAAAAAGAAGAAGCAAGTCTTTTCTGTTACATATTGACTGCAAATTCAATAGTTTGTCAATGATATACGGTTCGAACTGACATTCGAGATCATCTATAAGGAATCCATCATTTTTTTGCTCTGTAAGCTTATCAAGGGCACCTGATAACACTACATCTACTTGCTCTGCATTGAGACTTCTCAAGTTAATGACAGCCCATTTACCTCCTAAGCTCCGTGCTGCTATTTTGGCACCGATGGTCTTGCCAACCCCAGCAGCACCAAAAATCCAGCTTACTCCGTATTGGGTAAGTGATGACACGATATTTTTTATCTGAATCTCTCGACTTGCTATTGCTGGTGGAAATGGAACCTCATCAATGGGTCTTGGCTCGGTTAGCCGAGTAGCAACCAGATTGGTAGATTGTGGAACAAATGTGGCAAGCACTTTGCTGATTAACTTTTGCTGTGCGTCATATTGAGCTAGGTTAACCGGGATTTGCGTCGCTTTCTCAATTAATTCCTCTAATAAGTTTCTATCTACATAACGGTCTTCCTTTTGTTTTGCCTTTCGCAATAGAGTTAGGAGTATGCTGCTAAGGCAGCCATCCACTTGAGAGTTGACCCCTCCTCGATCAATCACAAGAGTTAACAGCTTTGAACGTAGTTGAGGTTCTATGAATTTTGAGTCGAGCTCACCGCAGTCAAAGTGAATTCGCTTGAGAAAATCTTCCCGAAACTCCCTATCGCTGAGTTTTAGAATGTATTTCTTTGTTTTGGTTGAAAGTTTTGAAGAGTTGAGAATTTCTCTAAGTGGTTTCAGATCTCCCGCTTTCGCTAGCTGCCTCCAGGCCACCAAAGTCGGCGTATCATCAATGCGATGTTTAGCAGACTGTTCTTTTCCGATTTTTGACGTGGTAAGATGGTGGAGGGTTACTTTGAGTTGAGGGTTTTCTTCAAGCAGATGTACAAAGCTATCAATCGAAGCGACGATGTCTTCGGAGTTAATTGTTACGTTTTGTCCTGTCTCCTTAACCTGAACGGCTTTCAATGTGTCATCTGCAGCCACGATCGCATAGTCTTCTGCTACTTCCAAGAAAAGGAACTCATCAGGTTCCAGTTCTATCCAGGCGAGAGCTGATTGGTATATTTGATAAACATATCCCCCCAAGGCATCGATTGCTTCGCGAGTCTCATCCCCCTTTAGAATCGGTTTTGTCGCACTACACACCACTATTAAAATTTGCTTAAAGTTATATGGCCAAGCATAACTTGTACAAGATAGATCATCGTTGACCACAAACGGAAAGGTTATGGTCGCATGACTTTACGACAGGGGAAAAAACTCTATTACCAGTTTAATATTTTAATGCCGATAATGTATTTTATCATTATTAAATTTTAAGCGACAAAACCAACGTTCAGGCACCATGACCGACACTCTTCCGATCCTCGAAAAACGGGCCCTTTCAGCACCGGAGTTTCATGCCCTGAAGGCCATGCCTCCGGAACTCGAATGGTATGCCAATATCCGGAGTGAAAAGACCCGCAGAGCGTACCGTAACGACGTGAAAGAATTGTCCCGATTTCTCGGCATCACGGAACCGGAAGAAATGCGCATTGTTACAAGAGCGCACCTGCTTGCCTGGCGAACCGATCTCGAACAGCGTAACCTCGCTGCCGCCACCATCCGGCGAAAGCTTGCTTCGATCTCTTCGCTTTTCGACTACCTCTGTGAACAGAATGCCGTGTTGCATAATCCGGTTCTCGGTGTGAAACGTCCTCCTGCCAACAACAACGAAGGCACGACGCCTGCCCTTGGTGACAGTCAGGCAAGAATGCTGCTTGAGGCTCCGCAGGCGAATACCCTTAAAGGCAAACGGGACAGAGCAATTCTCGCTACCCTGCTCTACCATGGGTTGCGCAGGGAAGAACTTTGTCGCCTGCAAGTTAAAGATTTGCAGCAACGGAGCGGCGTGCAGCATTTGTGCATCCACGGCAAACGGGAAAAGATCAGGTTTTTGCCGATGCATCCGATGGCTCAGCGTTTAATTGATGAGTATCTTGAAGCTGCCGGGCACCGTGATGACCAGAAAGGCCCACTATTTCGACCAGTAAAAAATAATATTACCGGTACGTTGCTCAAACCGCTGGATCCTCAGGCAGTCTATACCTGTATTATCCGGAAATACGGAAAAGAAGCGGGCATCAACGCCAGCGTGAACGGGTTCTGCGTACACTCACTGCGCTCAACAGCGGCAACGAATGCGCTGGAACATGGGGCTGATATCGGAAAGGTACAGGAATGGCTCGGTCATGCCAACGTCTCGACAACACGGCTCTATGACCGAAGGAAAAGTAGGCCAGAGGAAAGCCCAACGTTCAGGGTAAAATATTGAAAAATGCACGTTACTCGGGCTCACTCAACACAAGGAGGTCATCCATTTGATTGAGTTTGGACAGAAAACAGCTCGGTTGCAGCCATGCTCTTTTAGTTTCTATCCACTTACGGGATCAAGTTTTCCAAAACGGTTTAGCATTCTATTATATCTGTTTCGTGAGCAGGCAGGCTCCAAAAGAGCTGGCGAGAAAGGCAGTTTTCGCATATGTTATATCACTGGCCGAAACCGCTCGACAGTTGGGGATGACAACCAACGCGGTTAACTAAATGCTTAAGCGAATATGATTTATGTCTGATGCTTAATTTATAAATTATGTAAAGAAAAGGGACGTTTTTATAGATGCTATTTGCGATATGTAGATACTAAACAAAGTCTTAAAAAATTGTTTTGCGGAGATCGTTATAACCCATACCCAACATCATGAATTCAACTACCAGTCCAGCAGCTACAGGACCTGCCGGCTCTCGGCTAGAGGGCCATGTTGGGGCACAGTACCTTTTACCGTTGCTGTCAGGCGGGGAAGCACGTGGACTGCCGGGCGTTATGGTTACGAGTGTAGCGTTCCAACGGGCTGGCTTCAACAATCCGATGGATGACGTCATCGTCATCGGGCATGACCGCCAAGGGCGTCCAGCCACGCTTGAACTACAGGCGAAGCGAACGATCAAATTTACTGCTAGAGACCATACTTTTGCAGAATTGGTCGCGCTGGCTTGCCGGGCTGTGGCCAAGTCCGAGTTTGAGACGACGCGCTACGAACTTGCGGTGGCGATTGCCCGTACGTCCACCAAAATCGAGCAGCACATCCAAGAGGTGCTAAAGTGGGCGCGCGAGTACCAGGACGCTGAAGGCTTCTTCCGCCGCCTGAACCAGCCCGGTGCCTCGCATCTGGCAATGCGTGAGTTCGTTGGCGCATTCCGCAACCACATGCGCGAGGCCGGCGCAGCTCATGACGACAGGGCGGTGCGGTTGCTGCTGTCTCGCTTTCAGGTGCTGGCGTTTGACTTTGAGCAGTCAGGCTCAATCTGCACACTGCTTGCGCATGATCGCTGCGTGATGCAGCTCGTCCCGCAGGATGCTATGCGAGCTGGTGAGCTGTGGGACTCGCTTCAGCAGATCGCGCTGCAAGTCGACGCCGTTGGTGGGAGTATGAATGCAACCACGCTACGCGAGCGCCTCACCAGCGAGCGTGGTTATCGTCTCGCGGGCAATCGAAGCTTGCATGTCGCTCGCGAGCAACTCGCAGGGATAGCAGAGAACGCGTTGGCCACCATTGACTCGCGTGTGCATGGGGTGGCAATCGAGCGAGGCGGCCTTGTTACTACAGCTCTTTCAAATCTTGAGCAGGGCAGATACCTCGAAATTCTTGGTGCAGGTGGAGTTGGCAAATCGGGAATACTGAAGGACCTCGCACAGCGCATAGGCTTCGAGTCCAGAATCTTTGTTATAGCCCCACACCGTATACCTGGTGGTGGCTGGGTAGCATTGGCGTCACTGCTCGGCTGTCAGGTTTCGGCTCATGAGTTCCTTACGGACTTGGCAGGTGATGGAGGAAGCACCCTTTTTATTGATGGTATAGATCGTTTTGACGACCGCAGTCAGAAAGCTACTGTCGCAGATTTGATCCGTGCGGCAGCAAATGTGCGCGGGTTCCGCGTCGTGGTCACGGCTCGGCTGGACTTCGATGCCGATGCGCGCTCGTGGCTGCCGGCGCAGGCACTGCAGGATCTCGGCAAAGCGTCACCGTTGGTCATGAATGAGCTCGGCGATGACGAGGTGGCTTGGCTTCGGGATGCGGACCCCGCACTCGCCGCGCTTCTGCGGCATGGGCATCCTGCCGAGAAGCTGGTGCGCAACTTGTACCGCCTGGATCGGCTGGCGCGCAGCGTGGCCGCCGAAGACGCGGCGCCCTTCAGCGAAGCGCAAATGGCGTTGCAGTGGTGGACTACAGGCGACTCGGCAGAGGCAAACTGTCGCATGGAACGCTGTCGCCAGCTTCGGTCGCTGGCGCTGCATTCACTGGCCTCGTCGGCTCCGATGGACACCAGCACCTCACCGGCGGATGCGGTCACTGCGTTGATCGAGAGCGGATCACTCCGTGCGCTCAGCTCGGTTCGCGTAGAGCCCGCGCACGAAGTGCTGCGTGATTGGGCGATCGGTTGCCTACTGTATCAAGAGCCGGAACATTTCGCTACGTTAGAGTTGGAAGCCCCAGCACCAGTGCACCTCGTGCGCGGCGTTGAGCTTGCTGCGCGGTTGCATGCGGAGAACACCGTCGACGAGACGGCATGGCGGTTTCTGCTTGATCAGGTGAGTGTGGCGGGTACGCACGGTTCATGGAGACGTACTGTCTTGCTCGCTCTTGCACATTCGGAGCGATCGGAAAAGGTTCTGACTCGCTGCTTGCCCGCACTGGCCGTGGACAACGCAGAATCACTTGCTGATCTCGTTCGCGCGGCTATCACCGTCGACTCGCAGGCTGCTGCGCCACTCTGGGTGGCACTGGGTGCCGACACGAGCAAGCTCACCGATGACTTCGTCGTGCCGAACGGTCCGGCGTGGGGTAACCTGATAAATTGGTCGCTCACAATCGGGGACAGTCTGCCCCACGCTGCAGTACCGCAATTTGTCGACATCTACAGTCGCTGGTGCAGTGCGTTTTTGGGGCGGGACGCGTTGTCACCTCTCCTTGTAGCACGTTTATATGCTTGGCTGGTAGAGGTTGAGGCGAAAAACCACCCAAAGGCGTTAGACTTCCAAGCGTGGATGGCTGCAAAGAACGCACCGGGATTGGCGATGACGACTGCACAGGAGGACGATCTTCGTACTGCTTTTCTCCTATGGTGCAAGCTTCGGCCTTCAGACACAGAGTCCTATCTTCGCGGAATAGCTGACCATCCACATCGGCACGTTCTATTTCGCCAGTTACTGCAGTTCATGGGTACAGCGCCTTATGCTGCGCCGCAGGCCATGGCCGATCTTTTCCTGCAAGTCTTGACAAAAAAGGGCAATGAAGAACATGATCAAGGGTTACTGATGCGGGACGTGTTCTCGCCATGGGACCTTGAGTATTTTCCTGCATCGCCGGCGCGTGCGCCTTTTCTCTTACTGCTCCAGGCGGACAAGGAGCAAGGACTTCGGCTGGTGCACGGCATCGTAGCGCACGCCGTAAAGCTGCGTGCTTGCGGTCGTGAGCCACACGACAACAGCATCGAGATTCCGCTTCCCAGCGGGCAGCGCTCGTTTCCTTGTTACCAATCCTATATGTGGTCCCGCTCGCAGGGCAGCAGCATTGTCGCCTCGGCTCTTATGGCCTTGGAAGCGTGGGCGCACCTTCGAATCGAAAGAGAGGATTCTGTGCAGGAGGTGATCGATGATGTTCTTGGCCCTGAAGGATCACCATCAGCCTATCTGCTTGTCGCGCTCGATGTCATGTTGTCACACTGGCCAAAGACCCGAGAGTGCCTGTGGCCGTTTGCCGCATCGGCTGAGTTGCTGGCGCTTGATCGTGAGCGCTTTGCCTTAGACACCGTAAACAGCAACAGCTTGCAAACATTCTGGGTACACCCTGAGCCGACTGGTGTGTTCCAGCTGGAGAGATTGCAGCGCCTTCCATCGCGCCGCATACCGCTCGACGCTGTACTCCATGAATACGGATTGCATGGTCCTGCAGAGGTTCGCGAGGCAATGCAGCATTCGCTAATAGAAGAGGCTGCACGAGTCGGAGCGCCGGATGGCAAAAGCCGTGGTATGACCGATCCGAGGTTTGCCGCAATGAGTGCGCTGAATCAGCTTGATTCCGCAAACTATGTGCAGTTAGCCAAGGATGAGAACGGCCAAATGACCTTCGAGTATGTGCACCCCATCGACGAAGAACGGCTATTTGCAGAACTCCAAAAGAAGGCAAAGCAAGGTGTCGATGAGGTTGCAATTAGCGTGCAACTTATCCAAGCCCTAACTGAACAGCTCTGTCCGTCTCAGCTTCTAGAGCAGGGCGTGCTTTGGGCGAGAGGCGCCGTTTCAGCGTCTCAGACTCATCCGGACAAGGACGAGCAAGAACGAATCGAGCGTACACGGCTAATCGTTGCCGCACTGTTGATGCGCGATGGTTCGCAGGAATTGAAGGCCGTGCAGGGTGATTGGGCACGCGCACAACTTGAAGAAGTGGTGATGCGCGAACCTGAAAATAGTGGGTACGCAAAGCAACTGCCATTCAACATGTCCGCGATTGCGGCCGTAGGGTTCCTAGCCGCATATCGAGACGATCCAGAACATGGGGACTTGCCGCACTTGCTTCACTTGGCGGTTCGACGCGATACGGGAATGGCTTCAGTGCTCCGTGCCGAAGTGGCATCACAGCGCCCGTTGCGCCCGGAACTCACACGGTCGCTGATTCGCCTTGGCTTTATATCTTCTATCTATGCTGTGCTGATGCGCGACTACGATAACTTCGACAACATCGACGACTATCTCTTGCGTCAGCAAGCGCGTGATACAGTGCGGAAGAAGGCCGAGAAAATAAGACTGCAAAGCGCGGTAACGGCAGAATTGCAATGGCTGAAGGGCGAGTGTCCGGAGCCATGCTGGCCTGAACTGCCCGATCCGCAGCCTCCCAAAGAACGACAAAGTTTATCCCTAGGCGAACAGCGGACTCGACAGAAACGATCCAATGTTCCGTTGCGCGTATTCGCGTTTGACGCGGCATTAGCGTCGAAATGGTTGTCGCTGGCTGTTGAACTCTGGCGTACAGCTCGTCCCGATCTGCTTTGTGGGTTGGTGCGTCATTGCTGGCCTTGGACCGCAGGTGCGAATGGTGTGGGTTGTGAGCCAGATGAGGAGCCTGGCGAACTGGCATACGAATGGAACGATACCTATTTCGCTGCCACACTTGTTGCCGCAGTCTCGGTTGGAGACACAGGCATTGTGGAATACGTGATAGATCCTCTCGCCAAATTGCCGGAAGAACGATTCTTTGATGCCGTAAAAGCTGTGCTACATGAGCTGGATCAGCTATGGTTAAACGACGAAGTGGTATCAGACAGTACTGCAATATCGATCCGAGAAGCGCTGGCAAAGCAGCTCATTGAGACCCGATTATGGCGCAATTTGGCGTCCGAACGTTCCGTGACAATAGAGATTCATCTCGCCGAGGCGGTTGCGGCGATGTTTATGGGAGAGCACCAAAGGGGAAGAGGGCCTCACTGCTATGTCCTTATCCCTGGAGCCACCCGCGTTGACATACTCCTGCCCATGCTTATGCAATTAGTCGAGCAGGCAGCAGGATCTTTGTTTGTTGCTATAGCCTACCTCGGACTGCTGGAGGTCGAGCCGCATGTGAATCGGCTGATGTTCATGAATCGTGCTGTGATGGCGTGGTGGCGGGTACATGGCGCGAATACTGAGTTCTGGATCGATCACGGGATCGGACAGCGCATATGCAACTGGATCGACAAGGCGCTACTCAATGGGCCAGTTTCATCAAAGATACTTGACAGCGTGGAAGTCACCGCGATTGTCGATATTTTGGTGCAATGCGGTATGCCGTTGGCAAGGGCGCTCGAGGAGCGCCTCGCGGCATGCCGAAAGTCAGACGTCCGATGAGTTTTGGAGTCATCAGCCGCGGGGCATTGCAGCCCAAGGTACCCAAAAATTTTCTGGTGTCTATTGTAACTCCAGCGGTCTTCAAAGCCTTCTCTTAAAGATCAAGCGATTGCTACCCGTTCGATACCCCGGCATATCCAAAGTGTCTCTGAGGAAAAAATACCTATTAAATCGAATTATGGACCAGACTTGAAGCCCAACTTCGCTCAGCTAACGGTATGGAGCGGCAGCGGAACACCGGTCAGGTAAAGAAAATTGTTAGCCCTTTTTTTTAATTTGCTCTGAGTGAACAGTAATGCACCCGTCCGCTCCTCTAGTTCCAAGTTGCTCTGGTGTAACATCTGCTGTACAATTCTTGCAGATAATATTTTTATCGCTGATTGTATCAATCAGCTGCCTAAATAACGGCCCACCTACTTTGGATGGTTTTGTGGCATAAACAAACAATCCTGCTATCAGATCAGCTATTTGTATAACTGGCTCAATCTTTGAATCGCAGGATCTTACATCAACTATATTGATATCGGGGTAAACTATGCAAGCTTTGCTTACCACGACTTTCCTATCATAGCTCTGGAGACCTTTCAGCAGTTCCCCTAAAGCAATGTCGGTAGTCGCTTTAGTATTGTCGTAACGGATTTCAAAATTTTTTATTTTAAAAGCATTTCGAATGTGAACTAATAATCCCAAAAGAATTACGTCGTATATTTCACTTCTATATCCCTGACATCTTACTTCTTCTATGGATAATTGCGGCATCATTAAGAACGGTCTTAAAAACTCTTCTGCCTCGGGTTTAACAGACGAGCTATGTTTATGAAGATCAAGTATGCTTTGCTTGTCTTTTTGTCTAATGAGATTTTGATATAGCTTTAAAAATTGGTTGTACCAACCCATGCCCATATAACTAGGTAAGCATATATTAAGTAAATTTGCATAGGCTCTTATTCCTCCTTCTTTAGAAATATCCAATCCCATTTCTGCGTAAGCAGGTTCAATGCAGTCTAATACAAACTTCTCAATCAATATGCTTTTTTTATCAACGAGGTAAACACAATAGCGGTCTGATTTTTCGCTAATAAATTGAATGAACCGCTCTAAACCAACAGGCTTTTTGCGTTTTTTTATTGACTTGAATTTGAGTTCCTCTGACTGTACTCCATTAAATATTTTATCGCGAATTTCATAATAATCACAATCATCCATCCAGCAGGCAGCAATTGCGAAGAAAGGCTGGTCTTTACAGAGAAGATCTGCGCCAGTATGACCGCTTTCATCGAGATAGATTTTCATGTTAAGCTTTCTGTGCGGCTCACAATTAATTAACTGGATCCCCCTAAACTGCAGATTATTGACAACTAACCCATATAATACACAATTGAAAAACTACTTGTTCCTCTGTTAACTGCAAGATTATAAAACACTTATGTCTAATAATTCGTTTTATTTTCGCTTCTTATACTGATCGGCATAACAACGTCGTCATTTCCTGAATGATTTGCTCCTGAGACTATTGATGTCGGTTACTTTCATAATACGATATACTTCTTTATTTCCTGCTCCGTCCGCTACTACACCTTGTTATACAGCTTGACTGTCTAAGGCGGGGCAAAGCACCGGCACTTCTCTCGAATCTCTGCGAGCGCAGCGAGAACCGCGACGAGATCGATGGACTCGTTTCGAAAGGACAACGTTCCATTGATTGGGTTGTAACTTCGGTGGAAGAACTGCGGCAGGCTCAACCGCGTTGGTTCAAAGGGATCGATTCTAAAGTCCATGTAGACGGCCGAGTTGTTGCTATCGAACCAATCCTCAATCCGTTCATCGTAGTGTTCAAAGTGATTTCGAAAGGTGCGATCAGCAAGTATGTTGTCGTCATCTATACCAAGAAGCTCTCGCAGTTGCTTGCCGCGAGCCATGTATTTTTTCCTGGTAGGCCAGAGAATCTTTGACACGTTAGCTAAAGCGACTAAAAGCGATTGAATCGAACCCCAGATTTCGACTGATTCTGAGGACTTGGCAAGTCGATCAGCAGCCATCTCGGCGAACTTCGATTGGATGACGATTTCGCTGATAAGAACCTGCTCGGCGAGTGGCTTTAGCTTCGTGTTGTCAGTCATCGACCTTCATTTTAGTTAGGGGCGCTACAGGCATACGCAGTGTACTAGCAACGACTGGCTTGGCGGGCGGCCTTTAGGCCGTACCGTTCAAGGTTTGGTTCGGGATGTTTTCATTCTGTATCGAACATCAGGGTACTTGCCATGATGTCAAACACTGGACGGACCAGTTCAACTCGTTCTTTTTTAGCGTTGAGAATAAGCATATAACGCTTGCCATCCCGAATAGTTGCGAGGGTAAGGGAAGATGCCGGGATTCGCGCAGAGGATGTGACCAAAGTAAAGTCATACTCGATGATCACCCTTCGATCTCCAAAAGCATCAACAAACCTGACATTTCGGACCTTTGCATCGGGATAGGCTTTGGAGAGTACCGAATTCCAGTATGCCTCGTCCATTTCCTCCACGGTCCTGCTGTCAGCGCTACGAACAGACAAATTGCAGGTGGCGAAGCTACCATCCTGAGCATGGAGCATGACCAGCGTTCCTTTCAGCTGGGGTGGCACAGACTCCCAGTTTGATGGGTAACGAAAGGATACCCGGTGAGTGTTGTCACGGAAAATGCGATGCGCGTCTGTGCTGTCGATCGAGAATCGCGAGGCGATGCGGCTGGTATTGTGGCTGCCATCAAAACTACCGATGAATGACGGGACGGCAACAAGAAGGCACATTGAAAGGCAGCCGAGTGCAAGCCTTCTTGAAAGGACAAGGCCCAGCAAGAGCCCAAGAAATGCGACGGCAACCCCGAAGACCACGCGAGGAATGACGCCGTATCCGTCGGCTTGCCAGCCTATGGAACTACTCAATACAGTGAAACCAAGACTGAATGCTGCCACAGCCCCAATTCCACCAGTGACCAAGCGAGAGCCAATCGTGCGCTTTTCTGTCATCTTCTACTCCCGAACATTAAATATTATCTATACTACAGATTTTCTTTTCCCTCACAAATACATCTAATCAGCATCAAATCGTATCTTTAAGTCGCTATATGGGATGGTTTTGATGTTGATTATCATCCTTATGCAGCAACCGCATAATTTTCAATTTGAATTGTTTTCCCCGATCTTCAGAAACCGATAATAACTCGCCCGTGAGATCTTCAGCGTGCTGCAGATCTCGCCGATACTGATGCTCATATTCTTGCTCATCTTTTTGGCCATCTGCACTTTCGGATCATCCTTCGAGATTTTCGGTCTCCCACCTTTTCTTCCTCTCGCTCTTGCTGCCGTCAGGCCTGCTTGGGTACGCTCCTGAATAAGGCGACGCTCAAATTGAGCCAGAGTGCCGAAGATATTGAATATCATCTCACCGGATGCCGTAGTGGTATCAATGCCGCCGTCATTTATTGAGCGGAATCCCACTCCCCTTTTCTGCAACTGTTCGACAATATCGATCAGGTTCCGGAGTGAACGGCCAAGCCGGTCCAGCCTCCAGATAATCAGGGTATCACCTTTTTTCAGTTCTTTCATGCACTCGGCAAGCCCCGGCCGGTCAGCTTTCGCCCCGCTTATCTGGTCTGTAAAGATATGCTGTTTTTTGCAGCCTTCTTGTTTGAGAGCATCAAGCTGCAGGTTCAGTTCCTGGGCTGAAGTCGAGATCCGGGCATAACCGATCAATCGTCCTTCCATACATTCTCTTGCTAATCTTAAAAAGCACCCATTTTAACGGATTACTGAAATATAGAAATACGAAATGGTTTTATAAGACATAAAAGGCCCGAAAAGAGGGGTGTTTCGCTCCCCTTTTCCGTGTCTCATCAAACGACCGTTTGTTGAGAACAATATTTTCCGTTCTCGTAACAAAGCCATTCCTTTTGCAATAGTAAAAACAACACCTATCAATTTAATCATTTACATATTCATCAAATCTATGATACATATTTGATATACCATAATGTGAACTAGGCCCTATCCTCTCCTTCAGCTCTAAATAATAATTTGATTTTTTTGAATTCCAACTTGCCCGAATATCTTTACCTTGTGAAGCTATCGTGGCAATAAATGCAGCAAAAAGTCCTACTGAGAGTTTTTCGGCTACATCGCCCCCTTCAATTGCCGAAATCACTGATGGTATAGCTGTCGGCAACCCGACATATAATAAAGAAGGAATCAATTCTTGTGTTATCGAATACAGCTTTTCCTGCCAAGACATCTTGTTTTCTAAATATGATTTCCTAAAGTCTTCTAATTCAGAAATCAAAAAGCTCTGATCTTCGATTCCACAAACCCTCTCACTAAATCCATTAATCAAATCTCTAAAAACCCTCTTATCCCCAGCTAACTCGCTATTCAAATTTATTACATCCCTCATATCCATAAACTCGACGCCTACAGGAAGAAGTCTTTCAATAATTATATTTATGTAAGATTCTGGATTTTCCTCATTAATCAAAATCTCATTAAAATCACCATTTCCATCAAAGTACATCATAGCAGCAAACATATCTGGGTTATCAGTAAGTTTAGCAATGCCTCGGCGTTTACTCACAACATCCGAAAGATAAAACATATAACCATTTGCAACCACTTGTGGCAACCTGATAAACCCATCCTTATCAAAATCACCAGAAATATCTTTAAAGTAAGATTTCAGTCGAACATCAATTTTATCAGAATGCAACCGAACATCATAAGTACGACTATCAAAACCAGCAGGATAAAAAGGAATATTATTGCAAAAACGTTCAAAGTGATCAGCTGTCTTCTCAAGATCTTTATTAGTCAATTCAATGTTTTGAATAAAACCATCAGCGACAGCAATATTTATTTGATCACTATCGATAACATTATAACCACTTGGAACGATCCTATATATTTTATCCCAAAAGAGCAATGCATTTTTTACCCACTTATCTGTTTGAAATTCTATTGTAGGGTAATACAAAACACTTCTTGGTGAGAAGGAATCAACCTTATTTATCATAATACCTCTCCAAATAATTATTGCAATCAAAAAGCCGTCATTACTTAGCGTAAAAGTTAAATATTCAAACATTACAGAGAAAAAGGTCACTCATTAGTTAGCGCAAACTTTTTTCCGAATTCTGAAGTGACCCCTTGTAAAAATCGCAAGTAATTTTTTCGGGCTGTTCATCGGATGGCAGACTATTGAAGTATTCTTGCGATTTCTGGTGGCAGTCACTACATTCTTTTCTGACGTTCTCAATATTTGGTATGAGGGATTCTGACCTCAAATAAAGTTCATGAGCTTTTCGTGACTCGGTCTCAAGCATGGCTGTGGTTATCAGCGCCGGCAAATTTTGAATACTTTTTTTTATTCTATCGCACTGAATTATTGATTCCTCAAGATTTGCTATCATTGAGTTAATATTGTTTTTACAATCAGTTCTTGTTGGCCGAATATCATTTAAAATACTATATAACCTCTTATAGGTTATGACGGTTTCAACCAGTTTAAGATAGATTGTAGTTTTTTTTTCTGCCTTAATTAATGCAGTTTTTGAACTTGAATTTTTTACAGAGTGAATAAGACTAATTACTGATATGAAAAGTGCAAAAAGAGAGATCTGAGTAGATATAGGCAACTCTGCGATTATATTCATTCAGGTTATATTAAATTTAATTATTGTAAATCTTATAATCTGATTAAAAAAATTCCCAGTAAAATAACGCGCCCTATACACAAATGATGTTAATGCAATTTTTACGTATTAGTCAACAGTTTTTCGTGTTTTCGCCCATACTAATTTTTCAGATGTTTGATAATGCTAATTGTATATTTTGAACAGCGTGTCAAATCACTAAGCTCTCGTCGAGTAAATTTTCTTAAACAATATTTTTCCCAATTGTTATAGGTAACCTCAAAATCACTTTTTGTGACATATTGGTTCGGAGATTCAATCTTTATCCCCTTCGGGGATATATTTGCGATTTTGAACTCATCAACCATAAAACCTTTTATGGCAGTCCAGTTTTTAATATTTGTGCCAACACCAAGATTTGCTTGTAAGTCGTTCCAGAATTTTGAGAATGACATTTTATCTCCAGTATGATTTAAGTCTGCCTAAATTGTTGGTTACTTTATTAGAAACCAACTATCGTCCCTCTCAACTTCCTTCGCCTTCGTGATACCCATGACCGCCTTGGCAATTTTTCTCATGTGAGTATTCATGGAGACCTTGTCAAAAAGCTGCTGATACATAATTTCAACAACCTCATAATCGTTATTCCTCAGCTCTTCCCGGATCATTCTGTCTTTTCCAGCAGTTTCAGAATTCCCATGAATATGGCTGCTCATGCCATCAAAATAGATACAAACACCAGCATACTGCTCATTGGGTTCATGAAAATAGAAATCTGGCCTAGTCACAATTCCTCCTGAAATGGGTATCGGCTTTTCAGTTTCAAAACCATATAACCCGGCAGCTTCAAGCATTGCCATGAGCTGTACCTCAGGATTGTTTCCCGGCTGCACCTCTCTTGTCTCATCTGGCAATCTTGAAGGTATAACATGTGCACCAGTAAGCTGGTCACCCCACTCATTGAATCTCTCCAGAGCAACGTGGCGATTCAAGTGATTGTGGTAAAACGAGTTCCTGAAATGCTGTAAGCAATCAATACAGGAAGATTCACATGCCATAGCGCAATCAGTAACGACTGTTCTTGCTGCCGCTACAACTTCCGGCCATCGCTTGATAACCTGATCAAGCAACCCTGAACCACCAGGCATCGGGTCATAAAGAAGGCCGTCTACCTGCTCGGTACCAGACTTTCCAAAAACCAGAATCTGCAAATCGGTTACTCCCATATCCAGAACTTCCGAAGCTCCCAATCGCAACGCTTCCAGAACGCTATAGGCAACCTCTCGGGTATCACATTCAACTAAAACCAAGGCGTCGGAGACCACTTCAGCATAGAAACTCACATACTCAATAGGACGTCCGCATCTTTCTTGATGATGTTGACTAAAATCATCAATCTCTCTTTGCTGGCTCATGGGAGAACGGCTATGGCCGCAGACGAGACAGACCGGGTAGCCCAATAATTGATCATTTCGGACTCTTCCCGCCGCACCAACGTTCACCAGGCGCATGTGAACACTGCGCTTGAGGTGTAGCTGAACATTTCCCCAATCGTAAGCTTTTCCTCCTGCATGACGTCCCTGTTCGTGACCAAAGATTGCTACAGGCATCTGAAACCGGTAATCTTCTTCATCGGAGATATAGGACTGGTGGGGTGCATCTACGTCGCACATGGCAACACCATGCAAAACCTGTGCAGCAAGAGATGACGTGACGGTGTTTGCCGATGCAGTTCCCCCGGTTTCCAGTATAGACTCACTTGCAACATCCACCAGGAAGGTCAACGGCTCTTCTGGCTCCAGGTGAAAACGTCGAGGGACAAACTTGTGTCCATTGGCGTATATGAGATTTCCGGGGATATACTCTCTTATCGCCATAGAGGTGTTCCGGCGCAACTCCCAATCCTGAATATCTGATCCATATCGAGGAACTTCGTGCGAAATGGTCACCGCTCCGGTATCCAAGCCATACCCCGGCAAGAATCCTTCTGCAGCCAACACACCGTAAGTATTCGTATCATCAACTCCTTCTGCCTGATTGGCTCTTCGTCGAGCCTCTCCCTTCAATTTCTTTACAAGCCTTTCACAGCGTGCTCTCAGAGCCTCTTCATCAGCATCAAGAGCCCCTTTATGTGAAGCAACCGTTCTCAACCTCTCCAATTGGCCTAATGCCCATTGCAGGCGCACAAAAAGTCGGTTAACAACCTCCTGCAATGATTGTCCAACTCCGTCGATGATTCCGGCTACAGCCTCTGGGCTGATCACCTCAAGATCTTCCGTTGGCCAACCCTGCTCAAATGCCGTCATGACTGTCTGGATCAAGAGGTCTCGATAGGTTTTGACCACACGTTCAATTGAGCTGACATCCTTGGCAGTAGATCTCACAAACCCTTCAGGCGTAAAAAGCCATGGTTTTATAATCTTGGGCAGGCATATATGGAGAGTATCGTTTATTGTCTCCAGTTCGTGCTGGGGGAGTGCTGCATCACGCACAAGTTTAAACAGTGCCGTCAGGATTGTTGCATAAGCATGTTTCCGTATCATCACCGGGTTACGCAGGTTGAAGCTTGGAGGCTCAACAAGGCCTTCGAGCATCTTGAGCGGCTCATTGAAATATGACCGATCATGACTGGCCGCCCGGCAATAGGTGATATCAAGCGCCATACGAAACTGGCGGCCAGCTCTGCCAGCCCGCTGCCAGTAGTTGGCGGGCAAAGGTGGCATGTTCCGCATCAGCACAGCATCCAAGGCTCCGATATTGACCCCCAACTCCAGTGTTGGTGTGCAGACGAGGGTGTTAATGCGTTCGCTATCGCTTTTGAAAGCAATTTCGATTCGCTCCCGCTCTGGTCCGGGAATCTGTGCGGAATGTTCGCGAGCCCGCAACATCGAAAATTCTTGATCGAGCAGTAAAAGATCGTAATTGTCCTTATCCTCATCTTCCCACTGCAAAACGCCATTGCATCGGTATGCCATGCAACTGTTTGTGGGGTTGGTGCGAATATGCAATCGACGGCAGGTGTCGCACCTGTATCGGCCTTTATGGGGTATCAACAAAAGTTTATCAACATCGACCTGGTGAGCACCCGTGCATCGCGGCAAGGGATTGCCACGACCACCCTGAAGGGTCACGGGAATCAACAAGGCAATTTCACCAGAAAGCATGTCCCATATATCATGCAAGAATGCTTCAGCCTCATCAGAAGTGACACCCCATGCTATTGCCGCCTGCTTTGCCGCAGTATCATAATTGCTGAACCATTGCTGGAGCCGATTTTCATCATGCTCGCCGTCACGTTGAAAAACCAGTCCTTTAGGAACATCTCTCATATTCGCTATATAGCCTCGCTGGATCTCTTTTGCTCCCTCTATCCAGAACTTGCTGAACATCTTTGTGACGTCGTCGTAAAGAATTTTGCGCGCACGAGTGTTGTCCAGGAGTGATGCTACGCCATCAGCAAGAGCTGCCGGAGTGCACCCGATACGGGTTGACCATTTCTGTATAACAGGTAAATCTGAAGAGAGCCCTTGATATTCCACCTTCATGCGTCCCCAAGGCTCCAGACCAATTCGCTGCCGGGCTCCGACTGCCAGTTCGCGGACAATCTGTGCTCTCAAAAACCATTTGCGTTCCTCTCCATGAGCCTGCCCGGTATCAGTTTTCCCTTCAACTCGCCAAACTTCTGGGATTAACGCTCTTGAAAGCTCACTATCAGTATCCAGAAGCTGATCCAGCCAAAGAGTCAAGTCACCGACTGAAATACTTCCCTTGCATATTTTTTTGTAGAGCAGTTCCCGCAAACGATACCGGCGTGAGCGATCCTGCATCCAGCCCGCCTGAAAGGCTGCATCCTGCCGGTTATCGGCAAAGACCAACAACCGTTTTCGCTCAGCACGATGAATCATACTCTGAGCCAATACGTGAACGTCTGCCACCGTCGTTGCCCGAACAGGTCTTGCCGGTTCCCGATACTGGCCGACGAAACGTCGCCCAATTCCTCCACATGAAACACATCTTGTCAGTTCACCCTGATGGTTATCCCGTTGCTGAACAAAATGAAGAGGTGCCAATATCTTCCCTCGTCCGCATCCCAAACAGTGTGTAATATCTTCATCATGTACGGCACCACAATAGCGGCAAACATACATGGTTTGTGTCCTTGCTGGAGCATCATTCTCAGGGTCACTGCCTATCTGATGATTAAGGGAAAGTACCCTGATACCACCATGAACACGCTCTAATGGCCTCCAGTATCGACCGTTACCTTCTGCAACTCCGCCTCCAGGTTCCGCTCCGGTAAAAAGAAAGTCTTCAAGGTAGTGTTCAAAATAATGCTGGCCACAGGTGGTGCAGCTTAACACGGGAAAACGATGCAGATCCTCATTAACAGCCAGCGCGTCTTCAGCAGAAAGCCATAATTTTGCGTCTGTCGAAAGCTCCGGAAACGTCACAACCGCTCCGCTGATTCCTCTGATAAAACCATGTACAACAGGCCGTAAAAATGGCCGGGTATCCTGCCGTGATGCAGCGCCAAGCGCCAGCCAGATAAGAATCTCCTCTTCAGAGATGACTCGACCGAGGGAAACGCTCAATGCTTCAAGCAGCTCTCCAAGCGGGCGGGGTTTCCGTAACTGCTCGGCAATCTGGTAGACCACCTCGTTATGACTTAACCAGCGATGCAAAGCCTGACGCCACTCTCCATCAGCCAGTCTGCAACCAGTCACGGACTGAAACCAGATCCGGAGTGCCTGATTATCCCCATCTGTTGCATTATCCCGATCTACACGGCTCAAAACGTCAAGCAGGGTTTGAAGTTGCACGCCTTGATCGCCACTGAGCGGGGCACTTGCCGTGCGAGGTTCTCCCCAGATGTCGCTCTCATAGGTTTCTCCAACCAGTTCCACTGCTCCGCCATCTACTCCGAAAAAGCGGCTTGCAAAGGATCGACCTGCCTCCATGCCGTTGACAGGGTCAGCGATAGTTGCTGAAGTAGCAATACAAGTAGTCGTGCTCTCGTCTTTGCCGCAGTAGGCCCTGAGACGGCGAATCAGGCAGGCCGTTTCAGCCCCTTGAGCACCGGAAAAGGTGTGGGCCTCATCAAAAACCATGAATTCCAGTCGTGCGTTGTCAAACAATTCAAGGTCTTTCTGACGAGTAAGGAGCAACTCCAACTGTTTGACGTTTGTCAACAAAATCCGGGGCTGTTTGCCTGCTGTCCGCATCATCTGCCGGGAAACTCGTTCCTCAGGTGGATGCACAGAGACATCCAGCTTTTTCCGTTGCATTTCAGCCAACTTGGTACGGTAATCGGCAGCGCTGCTTCCTTGTGGTAGGCGCTGCCCGATAACATTTGCCTCTGCATCAGGGGTCTTGCCTACATATAATCCAAAGGTGATTCCCGTTCCTGCCAGAAGTTCTCGCATACGCAGGAGTTGATCTTCTGCCAAAGCGTTCATAGGATACACGATAACAGCGGTAATGCCAGCCGGTGCATCAACGTCCCGCAATTCGAGACAACGACTAATGATCGGCAACAAAAAACACTCCGTCTTGCCGGAACCAGTACCGGTTGCCACCAGTGTTGTACGACCGGCATGGATAGCTCGGATGGCCTCTTCCTGATGGCCATAAACAGTTGGATAGGGAGAAAGCTGCCTGATATGAGGGTGTAAAATACCTTCAACAATTAACTGTTCAAGCGTTGCTCCCTGGCGGAAGGTGCGTGAGAGGGAGATATAAGGCCCCTTCAGTAAAGGAGTTGCGCGAGTCTGTTCAAGATTCAGCAACTCGCGCATTTGCGCATAGAGCGACTGATCCGCAAAAGCATAGGTACTGAGCTGGTATCGCAGAAAGTCACTGACAACTTGCTCGGTATAAGTGATCGGATTCATCATCGCTCTTAAACTCCTCTTTGCTTGGCGTTACTAAAATAGTTTAATCTGATAGCTGGATTCACCTTCTTTGACTGAAGGTGTCGCTTTTGATTCAGCGGTATCTGTATCCGTTTCAATGGGAACAATCCTGCGAATCAATGCAGCATGTGCCTCACACTCCTGCCATGAGCGAGCAACATCTTCATTGAGTTGCCAGTCATAGAATCGTGGCCCCAGCCGGCTTGCAACAGGCTGATACTCCTTCGCCCGTTCATCATGACCCAGACCGTAATCTGCCAGCCGTAGTGTGTCAGGTATCATCCACCCTTCACCATCATTCTGATTGAGAAATGCTTCCAACCCCTTTTCTTGCAGATCGTGAAATGCGATCAAGGAGAGGACAGTATGGCGAAGCTCAGGGTCTTTTTCTTTGTCGATGCGCCAGAAGCCTTTGGGATCTAGAAAACTAGCTGTATTCCTTGAATAATGGCTGGAATCCCAGTCAGTATCTCTCAGGATGTAATGAAAATTATCCCAGCTTAAGCCATAATAATAAGCCACCAAAGCGTCTGAGAATGCCCTAATTCGTAGCCTTTCCGATAATGTTAACGCCCAATATTTTCTCCAATTCCGACTTCTTTTCTCAATATTGAGCCAAACTAGAGAATAAGACGGTGTAATAGCACAAAGGCTGAGCGTGAATAAATTGAGAATCTCAATATTTTGTAACGCAGGAAACACTGATTCATCTAAAACAAAAAAACTGAGGTTTAAGCCACCAAGTCGTTGTCTTACGTCGTAATCAAATACAAAGCTATTAAGCACAGGTGGTGCAGAAATTGCATATTGAGGGATATTAAAAGTAATAGGATTTAAAGCATGATTACATGGCAATGCAGTAATAAGTCCCGCCACAACCGAACGCGCGTTTGTTGCACTACCAATATTGAGTATAGGAGTCTTGATACTATCCTGCATCCCATTTTTTAACGCATCGTTAAGCCCCATCAAATACTGTGGATCAATCACCTTCTGATCAAACGGGATATCCCTCCAGACCGCCGTCCGCCCTTTTCCACTGACCCAGCCCTTTTCGCTGAAATCAAACTGACCAATCATCCGCCCTTCGTAGAGTGGCAACGCCACATCCTCAATTTCATCCACCAGTATAGCCTGCCCACCATCGCGGGAAAGAATAAGCCCCTCTTCCCGATCAAGAATATGAGTTGGCCCGCTATAATCCTGCCACTTGCCCTTGAGCCAATGGCCATACTCGTCCGGTTTATACCCTTTCGCCTCCCATTTTGGCCGTTCCGGAAAGAGCTTGGAATCATTGGTCATATCAAACTCTCTGGCATACTTGATACCCCAACCCTTCTCGCTTTTATCTCCCAACAAAACCCCGTTGGCATAGATCTTCTGCAACACGAGTAAATCCTGCTCACTTCGAATCTCCAGAATAGCCTTGGAGTAAGGTGAAAACTCCTCGACCCGCTCGCGTGGATATGCCAACACATGACGATCAGCCTGATCCCAGTCATCCACATTGCGATGCATGAATGCCGCACGGATGGCTATGGTCTCTCCTCCCTTCTGCACGATCAGCGGACAAAATTTAAAACGAGAGTCAATATCAAAAACCTTCTCCCGGTTCTCGAACCCGAACAACCACTGCCAGTCACAATGCTCCAGGAACAATTCACGTAACTCAGTCGTCCCCTTGTCAGTATAGACTCCACTGGGAACAATCATGCCAAGGCGCCCATCTTCCCGCAATAAGGAATGGCTCTGCTCCAGAAACATCTTGTAAGTGTTGAGATCAGCCGAACCCTGGTGGATGAATGGATGCCTTTGATCAGAAAAGCCTGCGTGCCGGTCGCGTTTTTTGCGCCATAGTGCATGCAATGCTTCTGACTTGCTGAACCCGTCACCTCCACGTCCTCCCAAATTGAGGTCATGTTTCTTTTTACCAACACTGTCTGTCCGAACGGCATCACCAAAAGGATGCCCGGCATATTTTGCCCAGTTCGATTGTGCCTTCAGGGTAGCGCAATAGTGGAGCCAGGCGGCCTCATCATTGTCGCTCTGTTGAAAATAGTCTACCTGTTTTGCCAGTGCCTCCTGCTTGCCGTATGCTCTATAGAGCGGATCAATGTTGGAAAAGAACTCTTTTGAATTAGGCTTTTGAATCTCCCATGGAGGATTGCCAACCAAAGCATCAAACCCTTTCCGATCAGGGGTAAAAACATCAGGAAATTCCAGCTCCCAGTGAAAAAACTTCTGTTCTCGGGCAACAAGTTGGGAGATGGCCGTAACTTCTTCCGAAAGAGAAGTGAAACCGGTAGGCATTGGAGCCTTATCAATCGCATCACCAGGCCAAAACCAAAGTGCACACCAGAGATCCATTCTCTCTTTCAGTGCATGATATCGAGGATTGTTTAGAACCTTTTCATGGTAGAGTTGAGAGCGCTTTTCGGTTTCATGAACCGGTAGCGCATGAATATCTTCAAAAACCTTTGTCAATTCATCATGGAGAGCAACCGCACCGCCATCTTCACCAAGCACAAGCTGGCCGCTGATGCGGGAGATGAGCTGCTGTTGCACCTGCGATTTTTTGGCTTTGATGGCTGTTGTCCACACATCACCCTTGCGCTCAGTTGTTCCAGCATTTTTTCCTCGGCTGATTTGAACATCATGGTAGTGATGGACAAACAACTCATGCGTACTGTCCCCTCCATCCCGCTCCCAGGCCATTGCAGGGTATTCAGAAAAGGTATCAAACCAGGTTCCAACCAAGGTATTGCCAACTTTCAGCTTATGATCAAGAAAGCCGAATGGGAGGTCACGGTTCATCGTTTCAACCCAGAGGGCCATACGAGCAAGCTCCACCGCCAGGGGATCAATGTCAGCGCCATAGATGCAGCGTTCCACAACATGACGTTTGAGTTTCGCGCTCAGCATCTCATCAAAGCCTTCATGATCCGGAGGCAATGGAATGGTTTCTTCTGAATCTTTGCTCAACGCATGGCCATCGGCCAGCCGGGCCACGGCACCATCAGCTCGCTTTTCAATCCGTTGATGGTAATAGAGCGACTGAACCAGCGCGTCTGTCATGAAACGCAAAACACTGACAGGAAAAGAGCCTGAACCCATGGCAGGATCACAAATCTTGAGTGCTAGTATCTCTTCGGGTTTACGAGGTATCCATTCGACAACGTCTTCAAGCCCTGTCCGTGGGTTCACCTCCGTCCGCACCGCTTCAAACGCAAGTGGCTGGAGAGTGCGGCGTACCGTTGGCGCTGCCAATTGCGGGCAGGTATAGAAGGTGCCAGCGCCTTTTCTTGTGCCACCCCAGCGGACCAGATAGAAGTCTCCTGGTGCAATAAACTGGGCACAGAGCTGATTTGCTGCTGCCCGGAGAGCTTTTGCATCATCACTCTCATTACCTTTTTTGTTCGACCGCGGTTTTTTCACGAGACCAGCGATCACAGCGGCTCGTTCCAGCCAATTCTGAGCTCGCTGAAGGTCATCAGCGCTCAATGCAATCTCCACTTCCTCTCCTCCTGCCGAACCGGAATCCTCCTCAACGGCATCTATAACCACCTCTTCAACTCCATCGGCAGCATCAAAAGCAAACTCTTCGGTTTGAGGCCCGTCTTCTCCGCTCTCTTCGTCGACATCGCCCGATTCCTCTTCTGCAGACAACCCTTTCTCTTTTGTTTTCAGCTCTTTAAATAGTTGCTTGATCGACTTGTCATCCATCTCCTCAAGACGAGAGAGGGGAAGAGCGGGCTGACGGCCAACATTGAGAAAAATAATCGGATCACTGGCATCAGCCTGCTTCAGTTCATAATCGAGTAACCCTTCATAAAGGATTCCTATGTATTCCGTTGAGAGCGCTGCAAAATCAACAGGCCCGTCTACCATGGTACTCCCTCGACCTTGTCGGACACGCACGTTGGTTCTGGTGAGTAACCGCAATATCTGGCGAACCTGCTTATCCGTTACGGGATTATCCGGTGACTCAAGCAGCGTCAAGGCAGAGCCAATGGGGCTCTCATCTTGCGAAATCCCTGGCTGAAACAGGTTACCGCTATACCGTGGAACAGAAAGTTGCTCATGGGAAGAGCCATAATAAATCAAGTTGAAGAGCGATACCATTCGAGGCCATGCACTCCTGCCTTGAGCCAGCCGTTCACCACCACGACCAGTGGCACGGCGATCCAACTGTTGACGAAGCCCGTCAATACTGTATGACTGTTGATAAATCCTGTTATCTACAGGGAGCAAACCTCGTGCCTCGGCAAACAAGGCGACGATAATGCGCATGATAATTCGTGTACCGGCCAAATAGAGGTCACGATAGTCAAACTCAATACCTTCATTTCCAGAACGCTCAATTACGCTGTGGGAAGCGGTAATAAGCTCCTCAACTGCTTTCCGTACTCGTTCACCAAGCACTGCCGACAAATCGGCCTGCCCCTTTCGGGAATCGAGGATAGCTTTCAGGAGGAGGCCGGGGTTTTCTCTATTTGGTGAGAGCAAAGCCGTCCGATTGAGGAGCTGTCTCCAGGCAGTTACCTGACTGCTTGGAGCACCCTCAGCAAACCACAGGTCGATGTCCCACTCACACCACGCATCATAATCCTGACCGGCATGAACAAGCCGCAACTGACGACCGTTGGTGATCAGTGCCAAGGGTTGCTGCTGGCGTCGCAGCCATTCAAGAACCCGGCTGAACAATCTTCGTGAGCGACCGACACCCAATCGAGTGCCAAGAGCTTTACCACTGCCTGCTTGAGGGACAAACAGAGGCAGTGTTTCACCGTTCGGGCCAAGCCATATTCGACGGGGTTTAATCTGCTCCTTGGTAAAACTGCTCAGTGACCATCGTGAGTCAATCTGTTGCGCCTTCTGCCACTCCTTTGAGGGCAAATCACAAAGATCTTCAAGAAGAAAATCAAGCAATGGCGAAAGCGCCTCGCTGGTTCCGTCATAACGGGTAATCTCCCGACGCAAGCGCTCAACATGACTGTACGAAAGAGGATTCAGCTCTCGGCCAAAAAGCTCAGGAATTTTATTGGGCGCTATCAGCAACCCGCCATGATTCAGAGTTGCCCACCAGTCAATGTGCATATTCATGGTTTCGCCTCCGGGAAACGCAATTCAACCGTTACAGGGAACACCTGAACATCGCCACGGAGGGAAAAACGGTTCGGCACTACTCGTTCAAGAATTCTTGCCTTCTCATTTTTCAGTCGTTCAAGCAAGTCTCCAAAATGGCCCGTACGGCGCTTAAGTTCATCTTCCAGATCCCGCAACTCCCGCTCGGCTATCTCATTGGCATCCTCAAGTAAGCTAAGCTGCAATGACCTGGTGCGGCGTTCATCAATTTCACGACGAAGCTTATCAATACTTTGGTTCCTCTGTAATGCAGCAATCTCGTTAATGCGCCGCTCGAAAGACTCTTTCTCCCGCAACCGGCTCTCATTGCCTGCCGTTACCAGATGCTCCCTGACACTCTCGGTAAGCGCCGTACGGTATTGTTTCAGAAATTGACTCAGATCATGATCAACCCCGTCCCAAAGGTTACGGGCATCATTAATCCGGCCCTCAACGTACTTGCCAGTATGACCGTGGTTCGGACCCGCATAAGCAAGAGGCTCTCCCAGTGCACCATCTGTAATGGGAATCGCCAGTGTGCGAACCCAATGATGAAATGTCTCCCGCAATTCGTTGATCGCCATCTCTTCCACCGTGAAAAGCAAAAGTGCGTCGCAACCTGTCGGCACATCTCCTACAGTCGTTGTCCACCGGCTCGGTGAAATTCGATCCATCTGTGCACCAGGAAAACGAAGGCGGGCAAATGAGGCAAGGGCGTGCCTTAAGAGCGGGTGGCCAAGGTGAAGAAGAACGGTATCTGGTGATTGACGAAAAACCGGTCGGCCATTGATATGCTGGATAAAAAACTGGGGATCAAACACCAGCCAGGGCAGTGCTCCAGCAATACCTCGTTGAGCACGAATACGTAAGGTATCGTCAACGACGGCTTTCCATTGTGCCGGGATGTTACTGGAGATACGCATGCGCCCATGCGCATCTGGCCCCTCCAGTACATCACGCCCGCTGGCAGCTCCAAGAGCCACGCGAAGGGTCTCTTTCATGGTATCCGGAGAGAGATCAAGATCAACCAATAACTGCGTAAAAAGCTGTTGTTCCTCACCCCCTCGCTCTTCGACCGTTACCCGGGCATCATCACCAGCGTGTTGACGTTTGGTAATCTGTAACTCCAATTGTGCCAAGACATCATGATCTTCCTGCATCTCCATCATGCGACGCTGAAAAGCCGCATCAAAAAGCTCGCCGACTGAACCCAGGTCTTCACGAATTTCGTTGACTTTTGCAAGAATACGAGCCATGAAGCGCAGATCAGCATCATCATCGCTGGCAAAGTGATATATGGTCACATCCCGGGCCTGCCCATGCCGGTCAAGGCGACCATTCCGCTGCTCTAAACGTGAGGGATTCCAGGGGATTTCATAATGGAAAAGTAGGCGTGCTGTCTGCTGAAGGTTCAACCCTTCGGAGGCAGCATCAGTAGCAATAAGAATCCGAACAGGAGATGCTGCGTCGTTAAAAGCTTTTTTTACATCCTCACGCTCGTTATCATCCATGCCACCGTAGAGCATGATCAATGCAGAGCCATCTTCGCTGTACTCATGCCTCAGTCGGTGATCAAGGTAATCCAGTGTCGTCTTGTATTCAGTAAAAATAATCAGTCGTTCATTATCTACCCATTGCCCCGCATTTCGCAGGCGATGGTTGATCAGATCTTTTAGCCGGTCAAATCGGGCATCTTCGGAGGGTATCGCCTTGGTGACGGGCAGGACGTTCAGAGAAAGCCCTGCCAATGAAACATCAATAGCATGAATTTCTTCTGCCAGAGTCTTCAGAAATGGATGCATCCAGGCACCTACCACGTGTACAGCGTGATGACTGCGGCTCTCTTTTTCCTGATCATCATCAATGTCCTCCAATATTGCTCGCTTGGCGGCACTCACCTCTCCTGTTAACACCTCTTGCTGCTGCTCGATACCCTGCTTGAACCGAAGCCAAGAATCAGCGAAGGTAACGGGGCTTGACATAAGGCGCTTGCGAAGGATTTCAATGGCGAAATTGAGAATCAATCGGACTTCTGGAGTAGAGCGAATCTGCCTTTTGAGCGCTTCGCAAAAATTCCTGACCGCCTTTGCCAGCTCTTTTTCACCTTTCAACAGGAAAAGGGGCTGTGGCTCTAGATAGCGGTTAGCAAAACGAGTCGGCCTTCCGGCATCCTTATCCTGCTGGTTTATCTCGCTTTTCAAGCGCCGAATCAGGACATCACCAACCATTGCCCGTTCCTTGTCAGTGAAGTTGGGAGTACGAGTAAATCGTACCGGATCGAGCTGCTCCAAAAGGCCCGAAAAACAACGGGTATAGCCATTGTGTGGAGTAGCCGTAAGAAAAATCCGATGCTCAAACCAGGGTGTAAGACGACGCAACATCTGCGCCAAGTCGCTGTCTTCACCGAAATTGGACGGCATCAGGTTGTGTGCTTCATCGACAATCAAGAGATCCCATGGTAATTGAGCTGAAACATGACCTGGCTGCCCAGCCCGGCAAGTAGCTTCGAATTGTTCCAAAACATCAGGTTGCCGCAGATAATGATACGAGGTAATGATTTTTGAGTGGGCACGCCAGGGATTGACGTCCATGCCAAACTCCCGTTGTAACTTATGTGTGGCATTACGATCAACGATGTCAAATCCAAGGGAAAACTTTTCCTCCATTTCACTCTGCCACTGGTATCGGAGAGATGCCGGAGTCAATATCAACACCCGTCGGATTCGTCGTTTTCGAATAAGCTCAGAAAGAATCAATCCGGCCTCTATAGTCTTTCCAAGACCAACATCATCAGCAAGCAAAAGAGAAACTCGCGGCATCCGCATGGCTCTTGCCAATGGAACAAGCTGAAAATCGTCAGGAGTTACAGCCCCATAAACCGGAGCTGTAGGAATAGGGCCGGAAGATGTATAGGGGTCATTGGCAGATAAAAATGGGGTTATGGCACTCCATCGACTGGCTCGCTGCAAGGCGTAAAGCTCTTTTGGCTGCATAGGCGCTTCATCGAGCACCCTTGGCAAGGCATTTGGCTCCACCACAATAGGTTGGCATTCGCGTTCCCATAGAATCGTCTCTTCTGGTTCACCATCGTATTCAGTGAACTCAACCGTCACCAAATGAAGAATTTTTGCAGATCCTTGCTCTTCATAGGGCTCAACAGCCGAAATGACACCCCTGCGATTTCGCACTGTGGCCAGCATACCAACTCGCGGAATTGATTGCTTGCTCGCCATTATATCCGTCAAATTCAAGGTTGATAGATTTATTAGTTGGGCTTCGGTTTTCAATTAGAAACAACGCAATGCACTTACAAGAAAGATTATAGCTGGCCGTTTAGCATACGCGTACAAGACTTTATGATTGAGTATATTTTTTATAATTAAAACGTAGATATACAAGAGTTACGCTCTGTCTTACAAAAGAGTCCTCGGCCGGGGTTTTCAAGCAGGAGGGCCATTTTCATAAGAGCACGTGCCCATGCCACGCGATTGTCGCAAGCAGTTGTTGTCCAGTGGGCAACAACTGCTTGCGATCATTGTCGGTCAATCCGAACTCTGCGGCCAAGTCATCAATTGCATCCTGATTAGAATGCTCTTGTCCATCCGCACAGAACCTTAGGTGAGGTAGCATAATGCTTTGGAAATCCGGAATTGTCATTTTCCCGGGGGCTGGGTTCAGAATTCAGAATATTCCTCAGCATGGGCACAGGCATGATGAAGAGTGACAAAAGACATCTCTGTTAATATTCAGAAAACCCGTTTGCCAAACAAGAAAACAGCGTAATTAAAACCGGATTACGGTTCTTTTTTGTATGGAATTACAGCGCAATACGATGGAAGTCTGCTTTTTTGTTGGCTCTTATATTTGAAGAGATGCTTGCCGATATCCTCACTTTTTCAGCACATCCATCAGCTCCCGGTTCTGGGCAGTAATGGCCTCAAGCTGACCGGTAAGGCCTGCAGCATGCTCACGCGCTGCTACGGCTTCCTGCTGCGCTTTATCCAGTGCTGTCCTGCTCTCCTGCTTCATACTCTCCAGCTCGGCAAGAACCGTTTTCAGCCTCCTGGCTGCATCCTGCTGCCGCTCGGCGGCAACTGAGGCCTGAGCTTCAGCTCTGGCCTGAACCTGAGCCAGCTCCGAACGGAGAGCATCCAACGCTTCCCTTGCGGTATTGAGTTCCGTCATTGCACTTGCTGCCTCGTAATCACGCTGCTGCTTGGCCGCGTGCAGTTCCGCCAGCTCGGAGGTCTGCCGCTCCCGAATCTGCTCTCCAGCCTGCTCCCGCTCAAGAGCTTCCGCCAGCTGCTGTCGGACAGCTTCGAGTTCCTGAGCCTGGGCCTCGTAAGCTTCGGAAACCTCATTCCGAAGATCTTCCGCTTCAGCCCGCTCGGTCGCCCATGCAGCCTGGGCTGCATTGAGGGACTCATTCGAGATAGCCTGTGCCTCCTGCCAGACTTCTGCCAGTAACCCCTTGAACACCTCCTGAATTCTTGCTGGAACTTCAACGGGCGGTGCTCCAGAAGAGGCTATCTGCTCACGGCGCCACTCCTTCATGACGGCGGAAGCCATATTCATGTCAGCTTTTGCCGCACGACGCACCTGATCAACGGTAGGATACCGCTCACGGCCAGCTTCCTCGAACAGCTTCTCTGCGGTGGCTATAATACGTTTGCGAATCTCGCTATTGATCTCCATGTCGGTGTCCGGTTTAACTTGAAAAGTAATAATCAGAATAATAATATTCTTATATTATAACAAACAGATTCTTTCTCCGACAAGCACCGGCACCAGTAATCAGCGGAGATATCGTATATCTTTCTGCTTTTCTTTTCAGTAAACAAAGAGACACTTTGGCCTCGGGTCAGGAGCCTTCCGGCGGAAGTAAACCAAGACGTTTGGCCTCAATGTGGGATGTGTATGTAACTGGTTCGAAAATGACAGTAAAGGCGGATTTGCTCCTCTTCCCTTGCCAGAGTTGTACTTCAGGATTCTGACCAGCGAGTACAAGTGCAATGATTTCAAGAGTGGAATAGGGAGCATCTGGGCCTATGAATACTCCGGTTAAGGCCTCAGTCGGATACGTATAAACTGTCCCTGCTTTTTTATGGAGGCACCTCCATTCGCGTTCGTATTGCCAGTCAAGGGCCTTAGTGCAGTACAGGTTTAAAACGTCATCATTATCTTCGTCGCAAAGCATTGACACGATATCAACCTTAGGCATTGCATCTGTGTAGACAACCTTCCTGGCTTTAGCAAAGGGATCAAAATCGGTTCTAAACTCAATACAAAATCCCTTGAATTTTCCCCCGTAGTGGCCCCACATTAAAAGACTGTCACGGCGCTCTGAGAAACAGGAGACTCCCCGCTCAGTAATAAATGAATGAACAGCGGAATCAAGCATTTCTTGACCAATACCCACAAACATCTGTCGCAGAGTGTTTACATCTTTTCGTTCGAATGCATTCCGTTGCCCGTGGTCCAGTTCCTTATCCTTGAGATAGTGTTGACGTATCAACTCCACGTCCTCGTCAGAAGGCACTTTTACGCCAGGAAAGATGGCGCAATCGTAAGGGTCGTTGAAACTCGTCGGGGATGCGAAATAGACTGCTTGGTTCTTGAAGTTCTCCAGCGACTGCGCTGTGAACGATTCGTATTTGTAGAGACGATCAGGTGCTATCATGAATTGTAGCGCCGAACATTACGAAAACTGATCAGCTTGGTTTTTTTCTAATGTAGGCAATCGCATGCATTTTTCACTGCCTCTGCGTATAATTGTCGCACTTAACTTGCAATAAATTGAAACCCTCTGACCTGGCACCACTCAATCCGGAGTACACACCTGTGACCAACACCCTGCCGGCCCTTGATAGCCGGATTCTCTCGGAACCGGAATTCCATGCCCCCAAGGCCATGCCTCCGGAACTCGAATGGTTCGCCAACATCCGCATCGAAAAAAACCGACGGCCATCGCGGCGGCCTGAAAGACCCGCTTTTCAGACCCGTAAAAAACAATACGACCGGCACGCTGCAGAAGCCCCTCGATCCGCAAGTACGTACGCGAAACCGGCATCAGTGCCATGGTCAACGGTTTCTGCGTACACTCGCTTCGATCGACCGCCGCTACCAATGCCCTTGAAAACGGAGCCGATATCGCCAAGGTCCAGGAATGGCTGGGGCATGCCAACGTATCGACGACAAGGCTCTAAGACAGAAGATCGAGTCGGCCTGAAGAAAGCCCGACCTTCCGGGTGAAATACTGATGTTCAGCCTTCGACAAACGCAAATACTGCATGGACTGAAATAATGTTATATCTTTAGGGATTACCGCAGTAAGTGACGCATAACTCTGGCAGAAACAAGTATAGCAAGGGCATGAAGAAGATCTCATTATGATCAGACATCTTAAAATGACCAATGTCGGGCCGGCTCCGAAGATGGAGCTGGAGTTTGGCAAAAGGCTGAACCTGATTACCGGCGATAACGGTCTGGGAAAAAGCTTTTTGCTCGATATCGCCTGGTGGGCCATGACCCGGAAATGGCCAGCCGAACTGAACCCCAGGCTGACCTCCGGAAAGGTGGCATTGCCTACAGATAAAAAGCGGGATGCGGAAATAGATTTTTCGTTTGCGGCTGCATCGAAAACAAAGGATTATACAAGCAAATTCGAGCCTCGTGGACAAAACTGGAGCGTGCCACAAGGCAGACCGGCAAACCCCGGGCTGGTTTTTTATGCCCTTGCCGATGGCAGTTTTGCAGTCTGGGATCCTGCCCGGAACTATTGGAAATCGAAAACCCCGGATGAGAGTAAAGAACGGCCTGCAGCATATATTTTCAGTCCGAAAGAGGTATGGGATGGCCTGCAAAGTAACGATGGAACCTGGCTATGCAATGGTTTGATCCGCGATTGGGCGAGCTGGCAAAAGGAAAAAGGGAGAGCCTTCGAATCGCTGATCTCTGTACTTGACGTTTTGTCACCCTCGCTGGCTGAAAAGATCGTACCGGGCTCGCTGACACGCATCAGCCTGGATGATGTCAGGGATATGCCGACACTGGTGATGCCCTATGGGCAGGAAGTGCCGGTCGTTCATGCATCATCAGGTATGCGCCGGATTATTTCGCTTGCCTATTTCCTTGTCTGGTGCTGGGAAGAGCATGTAAAGGCCAAGGAGTTGTTGGGAGAAGAGCCTGTCACGAATACGGTTTTTCTGATCGATGAGGTCGAATCGCATCTGCACCCGAAATGGCAGCGTACGGTGATTCCTTCCCTTATGGATGTCGTCAAACAGCTGACCAAGTCCCCTGACATCCTGCTGATAGACAATACCGATCCCGAGCATCCTCGCAAAAAGCTCATGACATCCGATGTCCAGCTGATAGCAGTAACCCACTCACCCATGATCATGGCGTCCGTGGAGCCCCTGTTTGATGAACATGAAGATGCATGGTTTGATCTTGATCTGGTCGGGAACAACGTCGAACTCACGCACAGAGCTTTTGTCCGGCAAGGGGATGTCCGAAGCTGGCTCACCAGCGAGGCATTTGACCTGAAATCCGGCTATTCGATTGAAGCCGAAACCGTTATGGAAGAAGCCGCACTGGCGTTAAGCAACGAACAGTTGAGCAAGGAGGATGCTGCCGCACTGGAACAGCGCTTGCGTGGAGTGCTCTCTGATACTGATCCGTTCTGGATGCGATGGCGCTTTGTGGGTGAGAAAAAAGGATGGGCGGTATGATTCATGTCGATGCGCAATCCGAACCGGCTTCGTTCAATGCGGCAGTCCGGCAAAAGGGAGTTGCCTGGCTGCAGAAGAATAACATCCCTCTTGATCAACCGCTGCCGCCAAAGACTGAACTTGAGCCGTATTGGCGATCCTGTCTCTACGACTTGCATGAAAGCTATAGAGGCTGCTGCGCCTATCTGTCGATCTTTTTCGAGCGGTACCCGGGTGGCGGATCGGTCGATCATTTTATTGCCAAATCAAAACGAGCTGATCTGGCTTATGAATGGAGCAATTACCGTCTTGCCTGTTCTCGAATGAACAGTCGTAAACGGGATTATGATGATATACTCGACCCTTTCGAGATAGAGACCGGGTGGTTCCGTCTCGAACCGGTTACCGGAAGGATCTATCCTGATCCCGGATTATCTGCTGACCTGCAACTCAGAGTTCAGGCAACGATAGACCGCCTTCGACTGGATGATGCAGGTTGCCGGGAAATACGGGCCCGGTATTATCAGGAGTATTGCGAAGGAGCATACACCTCCGGGTTCCTGAAGAAACGCTCCCCCTTTGTCTGGACAGAGGTCGTTCGTCAGGGATTGCTGTAACCCGGTCAACATAACCGACAGCCCTTTTCAGTGCACCTCGGAACAACAGGAGAATGCGGTGTTTCCAGAGCTGGAAAGCGGTACTTCGAGAACACTGGGTAGAGCCGGGATGCTGCAATACAGCTGCTGCATGAGGACTCTTTCGCTGAAACACAGACGGTCCAGGTATGGGATTGATCTGTGTATCTCCGGTATTCCCCCATTCGTTTTTGTGACGACCTCAAGACACAGAGGCAGAATGTCATTGATACGTGCACCGGGTTTTGCCTGAATGTCCGGGCAGTGATGTGCCGGGCGCCTTCTTCGAAAGAGTGCCCTGGTTTTCGATGATTGCTCGATACAGCCTGTTATCTTAAGGAACAACAAAACAGGTAACCATATGTTTTCTCAAAAGGAACAGAATATAGATCATGAACTTGCTGCTGTAAAGCAGTTGAAGGTCGTTATGAAGCGGTACGGTATAAGACACTGTGATCTTTCGGATGCTTGTGGTGTGAATATCGATTCCATACGTAAAGTCATGCAGTATGATAAACGGTATTACGGTACAGAGAGCAGTGTTGAGCGCCTGAACCTTTTTATTTCGAGTGTTGATGCCATGTTGAGATTGAAAAGGGACTCCGTGGAAAATGATCTTGTGTTACTCTCTCGGTTGAAATCGCCACTTTGTGGGCATGAGGAGCTCGATAAGGAAACAAGGAGCTGCTGATATATCTGCAGAAACTGTTTTCGGAGCTGCTGCTGATCTGCTTTTTAACAACGATACAGAGTGGCCGGTAGATGTTCCGGATGCGATTTGGAAGATCCAAGAAACATCCCATGAATGACTATCCTGCTCACCCCCGGCAAGCCGAGGGACGGGCTTTTGACCCCGACCGTGCGGGGTTCGAGCTACCGGCCTTGCCGGTGATCTCGACCGTTCCGGCTGCTAACCCTTTCGATCCTGCTTTCGATAAGCTTGACCTGCACGAAGGATAGATGCCTTGATGCCGCAGGCTGCTATCCCCTGCTGCCCGTCATCGACCGTTCACGGCCATATTCCGGTCTTCAGAGATTCGGCAATGCTGTTATCAGAACGTCGTTCCGATCCGCCTGCTATCCCCTTCCGGATCCCGATTGCTGCTTTCGATGCCGGAGGCTTCCGGCAACCCTCACCTGTCCCGTGCCAGCAGTACCGGAAAGGAAAAAGCATGACCACCTTCGGCAACAGTTGACAGAGGAGGAACGCTTCGCCATATCATAGCGGCCTTCTGGCAGCTATGATCCTGCTACGCTTGAAGAGGCCGTCAGTTCAAGCGCGTTGCTGCACTCGATCTCACGGCCTGAATGCAGGAATGTTACCGATTCATGCCCCCGGCATATGTCACACCTTTTGACACAAAAGGTGCGCCAAAACCGGGGGACTGTATTCAGGGTTGCTACCGTCCCCCTGTAACCCCCTCGGAACCCTCCGGCTTCCGGCAGTATCGACCGGAGGCCGGTCGATGGAAGACCGCCTTCGGCTCTGTGGTTTATGGAAAGAGGGCAAGGGTCGTGCCGTTAATGAGCAGTTATCTGTTGTTTTTGCGCTAATATCAGGTATATTTTTATTGTATTTAAATAACCATTTATTTGGTTATTGATAGGTAAATGATTATATTATATATAGTAAGTGAGTGAGTCGGCAAGTCAGATAATATCAGAAACCGGAGGAGTTATGTCACAAGCAATGATTTATGAAATGATAACAAGCCGTATCGTTACCCATCTGGAAATGGGTGTTGTGCCTTGGGTAAGGCAGTGGGGTAAGCTGGCCGTACCGAAAAATCTTGTAACGAACAGGCCTTATCGCGGAGTGAATTTTTTTATGCTCTCAATGGCTGGAGATGAATATTTCCTGACCCTTGAGCAGGCGAAGGATTTGGGCGGCAGGATCAAAAAATGCGCAAGCGGCATCCCGGTAGTATCCCGGAGTTATGATGAGGCAGAAAATCAGGAAACCGGCAAAACAGAGGGAGTTCCTGTTCTCCGTTATTCGACCGTTTATGCTGCAAGCGATACCGAAGGAATAACTGTTCCGGAAAAGAACGTGCAACGTGATTTCGTGCCTGTTGAAAAAGCGGAAAGGATAGTTTCAATGATGCCGAAAGTTCCTGTAATAGAACATGCCGGCTATAGTATCTATTATGATGTCGGGAAGGATGTAATCTGGATGCCACAACCTGAATGTTATGAATGGGATGATGATTTTTACTGTGATCTTTTTATGGAGGTGACGCACAGCACCGGAGCTGCCCACAGGCTGGAGCGTACCGGTTTTGCGGAGTATTTCTGTTCCAGAACCCGTCAATTCAGCAACGAGGAATTGATCTCTGAAATGGGAAGCGCTTTCCTTTGTGCGATAACAGGCATTGCCCCTGATATGATAGAGAGAAGCGCCATGTATTTCGATGGCTGGCTGAAGAAACTGCAAAGTGAACCGGCAATGGTTATTGAGATGGCATATCAGGCTCAGGAAGCCGTTGATTATATCCTGAATATTTCCGGCCAGGCAGAACCCACGGAGAGCGAATAAGCTCTCCGTGTCGCCCCCTTGCCCTTCAGCAGGGCAAGGGGGTTATCTGCTTTCAATTTCTTGTCAGTTTCATATGATCTCTTTCCGTTTTATGCTATAGACTGGCCACTCCGGATTTTACTTTGATGAGATACTTTATCGATAGTATGTGCATGAATGGATTTCATGCGATACCAACGAAGGATATTCAAATGAGAGAACGCATTATTGAAATCGAGGCTGAAGGGCAAGTCTGGCAGCTTGAGTTGCCGCCTGCATCGGAAATGAGGTCGGAAGTGGTTTTGCCCTGGGAACAGCCGCCCGCAAAACTTGTTATGACCGTGGCCGGGCCGAGGTATTACGTGTTACATGTGCCGTCCGGAGAATGGGTGCGGCGGCCAAGGCCCAAGCAAGGCCCGATTCCTAAAATTGTCAGGAGATGGTGCCCTTGGCATTCATAACAGGATTTCGGCTTCTGTGAAGCTGACGGCCTGGAGTACTGAATGGCATGCGCAGACAACTACCGTTTTTTGAAAACACAAGATCAAGTGAGGGGTTATGCACGGAGTGAATAAAGTTATTCTGATCGGGACAGTCGGAGGTGATCCGGAAGTCAGGAACACTGCAGGCGGCACTGCCGTAACGAATTTTTCTATCGCCACAAACGAGAGCTTCAAAGACAGGGATGGTAACAGACAGGAACAAACGGAATGGCATCGGGTAGTCGTCTGGGCCAAACTGGCCGAGATATGCGGTCAGCTCCTGAAAAAAGGGAGCCGCGTCTATATCGAAGGAAAACTGCATACCAGACAGTTTACGGATGGTGACAACATACAGCGAAGCATTACCGAGATTGTTGCAAACGAAGTCCAGTTGCTTGACAAGAGAGAATGAGTTTCAGTAACGGAAAAAAACAGAAGCCCGGCTGTGAAGTCGGGCTTCTGTTTTTTCGTTTCAATCCACGCAGATGCCTATCGTAAGGCATCCGTGTGGTGACGGTTCTTCCCGAGTGCATATCTGGTTCCCGCTAAGTCCGAGATCTATTCGCCGGTTATTCTGGAAACAATTACGGTGATATTGTCATCACCACCGGCTTCATTAGCCTTTCCGATTAATTGTTTGCAGATGCTTTCGGGTGATCCCCTCTGTTTGAGGGTTTTTTGAATATTTTTGTCAGTCAGCATATCCCAAAGTCCATCGGTGCAAATAAGAACCGTGTCGTTTTTTTTTAGCCGACACGAGTTATACCCGGGATGCACAACAGAGGAGGTGCCAAGAGCCTGTGTAAGCTGGTTTTTCAGATAACTGTGCCGGGCTTCATCTTGAGACATTTGCCCGATTTGTACCAGCTCATTAACCACCGAATGGTCTGTGGTAATTTGGACAAGATTTGCTTTGTCAAGCAGATATACTCTTGAATCGCCAACATGACAAGTATGAAGGGTTCCGTTGCCGATAAACACCATCGCCAGTGTACAGCCCATACCGGAATACTCGTTGGCTGAATGACTTTTTTCCCAGACTTCTTTATTGGCTTGATGAACAGCATTCAGCATGTATTCCTTTACCGAATCTCCAGGTATTTTGGTCGTATCGAGCCGGGAAAAATAGTCTTTAATTTTGTTTACCGCTGTTTGACTGGCAATTTCACCCGCATTATGGCCCCCCATGCCATCTGAGACGATATAAACCTGTCTGTCGGGAAGAAGAAGAAATGCATCCTCATTACCATCTCGCAGCATTCCCGCATCCGTCATTCCATACACTGAATCATACATTTGATTTACTGCGTTTTGATGGACACGCAAAGAAGCCATTCTTTATAATTAATATTAGGCCCATGATGGCATAGGGTGTCGCATAGAATGAATCATACAGCTGGACTGTTGCCGATGTGAAGGGGCGCTTTGGAACATTACTATGGAAAGTTTTATCTGCATAGAAAATATCTCGCTCTTTCGGTTTGGAGAAGAAACACGAAGGATATCTTACGCCGCACCTGTTTTCATGTTTACGAGATTCTCGCACAACCAATTAACCTGTCAATGATCAGTGATGTGAAAACGGCGTATATCTTTTCACTATTAGCAGGAACACGCCAATCAGCCTTTAAAAAAATTCTCATATACTTGGTTCGCCCAAGTTTGCAATTCATTATTTGTCATACTTAGCTTTATTTCTTGCTCTCCAATTTCCTGATGGTCAATATCATCTTTAGTGTTGAAATCAATTGAGAATTCAAGAATACGATATACTGGTTTACCTGTTTTTTTACTGATTGCAACATTACCTTCTTCATCTCTTGCAACCTGTTTTTCAGCTATTGCCTCTAAGGTATTATTGCCTTGAGAGATTGAGTATGCAAGAGCTTCTGTGATAATGGGTTCAGAGCTAAGCGTCTTAACAATTCGACAGTTCGGAATTGTTTCAAGAATCATTTCCACATCCTTGAACTGAATAGGATGCATTACCCCATTATTATCAGGTACTTCAGCAGGTACACGAAAGAGCATTGATCTTGTTTCAGTATAATCAGTAGCAGAACTTGTACCATATATAATGATTTCTTGCTGAAGGCAGACAGATAATGTTCCTTCATACAGAGGAAACATATTTAATTCTGGATGCAAGAAATCCACCATTTCACCTGAATCAGATTCTTTTACCTGAACAGGGTGAATTTTACCATAATATTTGTTCATTGTCATTGGTATTTGCAATAGTTTTAAATAATTTTCTCGATAATTGTTTTGTGCCATCTCTAAAGCATCTGTATACGACCATTGTTTAATATTAATTATATCTTTTGTTTCAAATATAAACTGTTCTCCATACAGATCTCCTGTCAAGACATATATAAGCTCCGCTATTATTTTACAACATGAATCTGGTGATCTTATGATTTGCTCCTCTGAAAACCTAATAACAATACAGTTATTTTCAATAAAATATTCATTTCTTTTATCATCACTCCCATTATAATGAATAGGTTTGATATAAATATCAGGAGCGATAGTGCCGAATTTTTTGACAAAAACACTAATCAGATTACTTTGCATTCTATAATATGGCTCATCAATTTCAATATCAATCTTCAAGCCATTTTTTGGATGAATAAACCAATAATCTGGGACATAAGCCTTATTGCTTGATACACCATCTCCTAAGAAAACATCAATTACTTTATCTGTATGAATCGCCTCACCAAACCATTTTATTAAATAGTTATAAAAAAAATTTTCCGCTACTCCTTTTTTCGGGTTATCGAAATCCATTAACTCCACGATTGAATTATCATTAACACATGTTCTCATCAACTCCAATCTTTTTTGATTCATCACATTATAATCTATTTTTTCTATTCCTGATTTAGCCAGCTTAACCTCATATTCTCTCAGTTTGGTTTTATAGTCGGCCATATCGTCTATATATTTATAATATATGGCTTTATTGATTTTATGACTTTCAGAGAAATCTTTATATGAATAAAAAGCTATAAATAAAAAAGAGAGAATAGGAATTACAAATAAAAGCCATAAATAAGAAAATATTAAACTAATTAACAGAAAATACAGTACAGCTGAAATAACCATTGCATGCACAATAGACTGTCGAAAATATTCGCTGTAATCCATAAATTTTCCCGGATCACTAACTTCTCTTGGTGGCAATGGTTTCTCCCCAACAAGTTTCCTATTTAAAATTAATTTCCAATTATCTTTGATATTCTGAATTTCTTCTGGAAAAAGAATTACGGGATATTCTTGCCTTGTCATAATATGATGAACTGAATGTATTATTAAACAAACTGCTTTATAAAAGTTGCGAGAATTAGAAGAAATCACTGGGGTCCGGTTCTCAGTCTGTCGGTACGACCGTGCAGGCACGATCGTACTCACGGCCTGAACTCCGGAATCACCCGCTTGTCAACCGGAATACTTGTGGGATGACGATCCATGTCAGAAAAGAATAAACAGCTCAATCCCCTGCTGCTGGCCGGAAATAATCCTGAAAATCAGTATACTGAAAAGATACAATTATTTTTCATTCCAACCGGCATGATCTCCGGGATTACTCTGCCGGTAACACCCTACATGATAGCGACATGTCTGCACATATCTCGATACGGCACATGCTGTTTGCCGGCTCAGCAGCGTTGCTGCTGACCTTCAGCTCCCCTGCCGCCGCCAGTACAAAGAGCAGTGAATGGGAACAACTGAACAAGAAATCATCGGAACTTTTCCGGCAAGGCAATACGGCAGAAGCTGAAAAGCTGATCATCAAGGCTGTCGAGATCGCTGAGAGCGTCTACGGGCCTGATCATCCTGATGTGGGAACGAGTCTCAACAACCTTGGCACGCTCTACATCGTTGAAGAGCGTTTCGAAGAAGCCTTGCCCTGTATACAGCGGGCACTGGCCATCAGGGAACGGGTATTCGGCTATGATCATCCGTCTGTGGCAGTATCGCTCGGAAACCTCGCCCGTTTTTATCAAGCCGTCGGGGTGACGGCAGTTGCCGAACCTCTGCTGCGCAGCTCTCTTGCAATAATCATCAGGGATGTCGGACAGGATCATATCGTTGCCGCACAGGGTATGAACAATCTCGCTTCGGTACTGATGGACCAGGAAAAGTTTGGTGAAGCGGAGGACCTTTGCCGCAAGGCTCTCGGAATCCAGCAGAAACAACTGGGCCCGGACAGTCCGATAACAAAGGGAACAGAAGAAAACCTCAGGCAGCTGCTCGAAGCGAAAACAAGGGTGCAGAGGAAATAATCCGGGGAGATCCCGCCTGTTCATCCAGCCGGGTTGTATATTTCGGAAAGATACGGCTCGCAGATAACGACGTTCGCATCACTGCATGCCGTACAGGAACTTGACTGCTGAAGGAGGTTCGGGTGTTTGCCCTTGTTGACTGCAACAATTTTTATGTCTCCTGTGAACGGGTTTTCAACCCGGCTCTTGAAGGTCGCCCGGTTGTGGTGCTTTCAAATAATGACGGATGTATTATCGCCCGCTCCGAAGAGGCAAAGTCGCTCGGCATCAAGATGGGGGCGCCGGAATTCAAGTGCCGGACACAGCTTGCCGATGCCGGAGCGTCTGTTTTCTCCTCAAACTACCCGCTCTATGGCGACATGTCCTCGCGCGTCATGACCGTTCTTGCCGACAAGGCTCCGGATATAGAAATCTATTCGATAGACGAAGCATTCCTTGACCTGTCGGGATTCGGCCGTTTTGATCTTGGTGACTATGCGACCACCATACGGCGAACGGTCAGGAGACATACCGGCATTCCGGTCAGTATCGGAATTGGCCCGACAAAAACCCTGGCCAAGGTTGCCAACCGGATAGCCAAGAAAAACCCGGAAATGCATGGAGTTTGTGTGCTCGGATCCGATGCGGAAATCCGGTCGGCTCTCCGACAGACTGCTGTAGGAGATGTCTGGGGAATCGGCCGGCAATGGAGCCTGCTGCTGCAGACCGGCAACATCCGGACAGCTGCCGATCTGGCAGACGCTCCGCCAACATGGATACGCAAGCATCTCCATATCACCGGTGCCCGTGTGCAGGCAGAACTGCTCGGGCAGTCTTGCCTCCCGCTTGAACTTGCAAGACCGGCCAGGCAGAGCATCTGCACCTCCCGGTCTTTCGGAAGAAGCGTGGAGCATCAGGACGAGCTCCGGGAAGCCGTGGCAACTTTTGCCGGCAATTGCGCCCGCAAACTTCGCAGGGAGCAACTGGCCGCATCAATGATGACCGTATTCGCCTGTACAAGTCCGTTCGACCCGCCAGATGAACGATACTGGGGAACAAGAACCGCTTCCCTGCCCCATCCTGAACAGGATTCCAGAAGGCTTGTACAGCATGCAGTCAAACTGCTCGATGCCGTTTTCCGGAAAGGTTACGCATACAAAAAAGCCGGCGTGCTTGTCTGCGGACTTGTCCCGGGAAAAACTGCCGCCACTCCCCTTCCGCTTTTTCCGGATGAACAGCCGGAAAGTGATGATCGGCAACTTCGTCTCATGGAGGCGATGGAACAGATCAACACACGTTATGGTCGAAGTACCATTCATCTCGCATCAGAAAACGCCGGAGCATGGAAGCCACGGCAGCAAAAGCTTTCCAGCCGCTACACGACTGTCTGGGACGAGATCATATCGGTGAAAGCATAAGCCCGTACAGTTTATCATGTTTACATGCAGGATTACATACAATCAATATTGTTTACAATCCTGCATAACATAAAGACGTTATGTTTACAGCACTTCAGGCGGAAGAAGGAATCGAGTCTTGACCGAACATCATCTTTGCCTGTTCAGAAAAGCAGCATCCACAGAGAGGAGATGGCACTTCACCTGACCTTTTCAGGATTGTCTCTCTGTAAGATCTTGCTCCCATTACCGGAAAGTATCCTCTGTTCTTTCGTTGCAGCAAGGAATACTGCGCCTCTTCAAGCTGCGAGAAAACCAGCACAAATGGCTACAGTTTCGGTCTGCTCATGTGACAATATCACTTATCGGGCGGTTAATAAAGCTATAATAGTTATTATATATCTAATATTGTGATTATTTCACCTTAACAGGAGTTGTTGTGCTGGTCAATTTCTCTCTTGAAAACTGGGCATCGTTCAGGGATCCCGTCTCATTTTCGATGATCGCCAGCCGTGAACGGCAACACCGGGAGCGCGTGCCGCTCGTAGCCAAATACAAGACCCGCATTCTTCCGATTGCAGCCATCTATGGTGGAAATGCTTCCGGTAAGACAAATCTTTTCAAAGCATTGAGCTTTACCAAAAACCTTGTTGTCAAAGGAACGCAGCCGGATAGCATGATCCCGGTTGAGTCTTTTCGGCTCGATGCCACGAGCACATCGCGGCCATCACGGTTTTCCTTCGAGCTGCTGATTGACGAAACGATCTATGAGTTCAGCTTTTCCGTTACCAGGAAAGCTGTGATCGAAGAACGACTGGTTAAAATCACCAGCTCCAGTGAAAAAGTCCTCTATGATCGCCGGGATGGCAAGCCGAATTTCGGGGCCGGGCTTGAAGATATCCAGTTTCTTGCATTCGCTTTTCAGGGGACAAGAGATAACCAGCTCTTCCTGACGAACTCCGTATCCCAAAAAGTCGCGGCGTTTCAGCCGGTCTACAACTGGTTCCGGAACACCCTTGAACTTGTGGCTCCTGATTCTCGCTTCGAGCCATTCGAGCAGTTTCTGGATGAAGAGCATCCGTTGTATGTCACCATGAACGAGATGCTTCCTAAACTTGATACCGGCATTACCCATCTTTGCGGAGAAGAGATCCCATTCGATACCCTGCCTGTCCCTGATGCGATTAAAACCATGCTCAAGGAAGATGTCCAGGAAGGCGTAACGGTAAGACTGATATCCGAACCGTCTGTCAACCGGTATATCGTCACCAGAAGACAGGGAGAGTTGATTGCAAAGAAACTGGTTACCTACCATCGAAAACCTGATGGCACTGAAACGAAATTCGAACTCCAGCATGAGTCGGATGGAACACAAAGGGTTATCGATCTCCTGCCTGCATTTCTTGAGGTGTCCGCTCCGCATGCAAACAAGGTTTATGTGATTGATGAAGTAGACCGAAGCCTGCACTCTTTGTTGACTAAACGCTTGCTGGAAGGCTATCTGGAGCATTGCTCCCCCGAGAGCCGGACGCAACTGTTGCTGACAACCCACGATGTTTTGCTCATGGATCAGCATCTGTTACGTCGGGACGAGATGTGGGTAGCAGAGCGGGACGCTTCCGGGGTGTCGCAGCTGCGATCCTTCAGCGAATACAAAGATGTCCGGTTTGATAAGAATATCCGTAAAAGCTATCTGCAGGGCCGGCTGGGCGGAATCCCCCGAATGCCGGTTGCCAACAGGTTTATTTCCTCTTCTTGTGAACCCTCGAATGGAGGACAGCAATAATGGGGTTGAAAAGAAGGCGATTTAATCGACCATCGGGTACTCTTCGGTACAAAAAACTGTTTATCATTGCAGCGGAGGGGGATAAAACAGAGCCCGAGTATTTTGCCGCTCTGCAGACTGAACAGTCGGTTATCCAGGTTCGCTGCCTGAAAAGCAAAACCAGAAGAGCTCCCTTGCAGGTACTGAAACGGATGCAAGATCATATCCGGGAAGAGGGGCTGAAGGATTCCGATGAAGCATGGCTGGTTGCCGACCGGGACTGCTGGGATGAAAAGCAGATCAGGCATATGTACGATTGGGCTCAACAGAAGGATAATTATGGATTCGCGTTGAGTAACCCGAAATTCAAATACTGGCTCCTGCTGCATTTTGAAGATGGCGAGAATATAGCAAGCTCAAGATCATGCTCGGACCGTTTACGCAGGTATCTGCCAGATTATGAAAAAGGGATCCCGGCAAGTAAGATCAGCCGGGAAAGGATTGAGAATGCGATCAGGAGAGCTTCGAGGCGGGATACCAACAGCACTATCGGGTGGCCGCAAACAGCAGAAACAACCATCTATCATCTTGTTCATAATATACTGGTCGCAGATGCTCCGGCCAGCGATATCAGCAATAAACACATGGCACAATAACATGCTTTAGGGCTGGGGAGTAATCGTTTGTCTTTTCAGAAGTCGAGTTGCCGATGCTCATACTCCCTTCCGATCTGTTGACGCCAGTCATCGAGCCCATCGATGCGATTGAACACTTTTCAGACAAGTCGCCTCATTGCGACCAGCGGCTTCGGGCGACGATCGAGAAACGCTCCGAATTGAGAACAAACCGGCCAGCAACGGACTTGTTCCGGCCGCAAATGTCTGCTTTTATCAGCATGCTCCTATGCCCGATATCACCAGCACTGACTTACTCAAACCTGACGGTAATGCACAAACACGTTGCGCCACTGATTTCCATGGCGGCGCTCTCTGAAACCCTGCTTTGATAATAATAAGATGAATTATATTCTTCTTATTATTATCAAAAACCGCCGCATCTGTTTGATTGGTATACTGGAGGATTGGCCTATTGCGAGAGGTTCCCGGAATGCGTGTATTCCGGCAGTATCATGATCTGGAATGGCCAGCGTATATATCCGTCGATCCCCTGCCCTACTGGGCAATAAACCCGGGGTTATGCAGGTTTTCCTTGTTATAGACCAGTTCACTGCCGTTTACGATATCGATCAGGGTTCTGCCAGCTGCATTGAGTATGGCGTGCCCTGCCGCGGTATCCCACTCCATGGTTGGCGAAAATCGGGGATAGCTGTTGACTTCGCCAGATGCCACCATGCAGAATTTCAATGAACTGCCACAGCGAAGCACATCGAGATCCGGATTGTTCTCGCGCAGGCGTTCAAGGTAGGAGAGGGTCTTTTCGTCCATATGGGAGCGGCTTGCAACAATCCTGAAGCTGTCATGGGCTCCTGGAAAAGGCATACGCCGAGCACTTTCCAGAAGGCGTTCCGTCGAGTGTATCATGTCATTCGGCGCATCGACGTAAAAGGCGCCCTCTTTCGTCGATGCAAAATACAGCTGTCCTTTTGCAGGAGCATAGATAACGCCAAGCACCGGCTGCCCGTCACTGATCAGGGCTATATTGACCGTAAACTCGCCATTCCGGGCAAGAAACTCCCTTGTTCCGTCAAGCGGATCGACCATCCAGAACGTTGACCAGGCCTTTCGCTCCGGGTAGGGTACCGGTATGCCCTCTTCACTCAAGACCGGCAGGCCGGTTTCATCAAGTTTCCGGAGAATAAGTTCGTGACTGCGCCGGTCGGCGATGGTCAGAGGCGTGTAGTCGGACTTGTATTCAGGCTGGATATCCTGACCATAGCTCGTTAAAATACTCTGGCCGGCATCAAGAGCGTCCTTTACCGCTATTCCGATTTCAGGTAGAATCATCATATCAGATAGTAACGTTGTCATGGGCTCCGCAGCGCCAGCTTCGCCCGAGTTCATTTGAACGTTAAAAGATATGGTTACCAGCCGGTTTTCAATATTTCACGACAGCATACACAATACCGCTGGCATGGATAATAATCATTCATGGCGATCATGGCGATACGGATCATAACAAAACAGTGGATTTCCCCTTCCATCAATCGAGCCTCACGCCACCCCTTGTCCGTTCGCAAAGAGTGAGCCGGATACCGGATCACTCCTTGCTTCAGCCATTACGAGCGCTGCCGGGGAAAAGACAATCGGCAGCTGGAAGAAAGCGTCTGTTGTACGCCCTCCGCATGAGGGCATGCGGCTTCCGTTCACCGCTGCCCGGTGCAGTGCAACTGCTTCACTCCTGCCGCATCACCCTCTTGCTCCGGGGCACAACACGCGCTTGTGAACCCCTTTTGTCAATCATACCCGGTGTACCGGATAGAATCCGCCCGGCAGGCCATTTATGCCAGCCTGCCGGCGGGTCTATCGTAAGTCATACCGCTTCACGTACAGCAACCTGAAAGATCCGCTGCGGGGTCATGAGCGCTCCAGTGCGGCAAACGTCTGTTGTCAGTGGTTCTTCCTTTTTTCCTGTCGGAAAAATGGCTTGGCGGTTCTCTCACAGGCTTGAGGCTGCCGTGGCTCCTCCTCCCGCTGTCGCTGGGGCGGGTAGCCTGTATGGGCAGCCCGGCGTTCAGGTCATGCACTCCTGCCGTCCTCGCTGGTGCCCTGTTGCTGTAGTGCACGTTCGCATTGCATCAATACTATCCTATGGAGGCTGTCATGTCTACTTCTGTTTATGAGATCATCACCGCTCAGATCATCGCCCAGCTTGAAAAGGGTGTCATTCCATGGCGTCAGCCGTGGCATTCGGGTTTACCGAAGAATCTGGTATCCGGCAAGGAGTACCGGGGTATCAACCTTCTGCTGCTCTCCTCGGCAGGAAGTGAGTATTTCGTCACCCGGAAGCAGGCTGAAGCGCTGGGCGGAAAGATCCGGTGCAAGGGGTTTCCGGTCGTGTTCTGGAAGATCTTCGAACGGGAGAACCGGAAAAGCGGCGAGATCGAGAGGATTCCGCTGCTTCGATATTACCGGGTATATCCGGTTTCCGGTGTCGAGGGGATCGATGTGCCGGATTCTGGTGCCGAGGCTATCACGCCGATTGGTGCTGCTGAGGAGATCGTCCGGAACATGCCGAATCTGCCGGTGATCCGCTTCGATGGGAACAAGGCGAGTTACTCGCCGTCCCGTGACGAGGTGACGATGCCGGCCATGCAGAGCTTCGTCAGCAGCGAGGAGTTCTACGGCACCATGTTCCACGAGTTGGCGCACAGTACCGGCCATCTATCGCGCTTGCAGCGAGAGGGCGTGACAAGAAACTGGGGATTCGGCTCGCACGAATATTCGGAGGAAGAGCTGGTCGCCGAGATGGCATCCTCGTTCCTCTGCGGAATGGCAGGCATCGGCCAGCAGACGCTGGAGAGTTCGGCGGCCTATCTTGCCGGATGGCTCGAGATACTGAAAGCCGATCCGAAGTATATCGTCCACGCAGGCTCGAAAGCGCAGAGGGCGGCCGATTACATTATCGGCCACCACAACGAAGACCCCGGTTGATCCGGGGCTCTTCTTCCCCTCTCCCCCGCTTTACTAAATATCACAGATAGAACTAACACGGCAGATTGTTGCATTTCGAACAATCTGCCATTACAACATAACAACATGTTATCATGTTTACATGCTGACAATCACACACTCCTTCAATACATCTATACAACAACATACCTGTCAAAGAGTTATTCTCCCTGATCCGGAGGTTTCACTTCTGCATCTGTCTTGGATTCTAATCCCATAGTATATTTCTCCCCTCTGCCATTCATGCCAAAACCAATTCTGGAGTTCTGACGGGAAGGCTCCTCTGTTCTTTCCCCGTATTATTGAGCACGATGGAATATCTTCTCACCGGTCAGTGAACCTTATCGATCTTATGTGGACATGACTTCAAGGTCAGTTCAAGATTTCCTGTGCGCTTGATAGCGCCAATCATTTGAAAGAAATTACCAATCGTAGGATTGCCAGATGGCGCAAGCATCCGGTGAAGGCTTTTACTGGACTTGTTAAGCTCATGTGCTAACCCTTCAAATCCAATGGTCGAATGAACCAGATCCTTCAACAGAGCTTTGCCTACTCCGGTTTCGTCATTGAGAAAAGCTGTCATCGCTTCTTCAAACAATGCCGCTCTAAACTCAGGATCTCGTTCAACCCGAGCTTTTATCGTGTCTTTGTATGATTTCGTTAAAGCCATAATCGTTTCCTTCATTTAGACTTGCGCGACATCTTGTCTGCCGCAAGGTACTCTTTCCATAACCGCTTTGCGTTGGCTATTGCCTTACTCTGCCCCTTTTTGCCACTCCCCCCTAAAAGAATCATCAGGTACTTGCCTCGTGTGCCGAAGTAAACCCGATGCCCTGGACCGAAATCCATTTTTATCTCTGATAATCCTCCGCCGATCGGTGCAACGTTGGAATGGTTGCCCTGAATCACGCGCTCAACAAAGACAGCTACACGTGCAGCAGTAACTGCATCAAGCGAATCAAACCACTCTTGAAACGGGCTTTTCCCACTACAATCAAGGGCTTCGATAACTTCCACTTGTTTATCCATATGTTATGGTAACACTTATGTTACTTTTATCAAAATGCAAACGTTTCCTGCAGAATACTCTGGCCGGCATCAAGAGCGTCCTTTACCGCTATTCCGATTTCAGGTAGAATCATCATATCAGATAGTAACGTTGTCATGGGCTCCGCAGCGCCAGCTTCGCCCGAGTTCATTTGAACGTTAAAAGATATGGTTACCAGCCGGTTTTCAATATTTCACGACAGCATACACAATACCGCTGGCATGGATAATAATCATTCATGGCGATCATGGCGATACGGATCATAACAAAACAGTGGATTTCCCCTTCCATCAATCGAGCCTCACGCCACCCCTTGTCCGTTCGCAAAGAGTGAGCCGGATACCGGATCACTCCTTGCTTCAGCCATTACGAGCGCTGCCGGGGAAAAGACAATCGGCAGCTGGAAGAAAGCGTCTGTTGTACGCCCTCCGCATGAGGGCATGCGGCTTCCGTTCACCGCTGCCCGGTGCAGTGCAACTGCTTCACTCCTGCCGCATCACCCTCTTGCTCCGGGGCACAACACGCGCTTGTGAACCCCTTTTGTCAATCATACCCGGTGTACCGGATAGAATCCGCCCGGCAGGCCATTTATGCCAGCCTGCCGGCGGGTCTATCGTAAGTCATACCGCTTCACGTACAGCAACCTGAAAGATCCGCTGCGGGGTCATGAGCGCTCCAGTGCGGCAAACGTCTGTTGTCAGTGGTTCTTCCTTTTTTCCTGTCGGAAAAATGGCTTGGCGGTTCTCTCACAGGCTTGAGGCTGCCGTGGCTCCTCCTCCCGCTGTCGCTGGGGCGGGTAGCCTGTATGGGCAGCCCGGCGTTCAGGTCATGCACTCCTGCCGTCCTCGCTGGTGCCCTGTTGCTGTAGTGCACGTTCGCATTGCATCAATACTATCCTATGGAGGCTGTCATGTCTACTTCTGTTTATGAGATCATCACCGCTCAGATCATCGCCCAGCTTGAAAAGGGTGTCATTCCATGGCGTCAGCCGTGGCATTCGGGTTTACCGAAGAATCTGGTATCCGGCAAGGAGTACCGGGGTATCAACCTTCTGCTGCTCTCCTCGGCAGGAAGTGAGTATTTCGTCACCCGGAAGCAGGCTGAAGCGCTGGGCGGAAAGATCCGGTGCAAGGGGTTTCCGGTCGTGTTCTGGAAGATCTTCGAACGGGAGAACCGGAAAAGCGGCGAGATCGAGAGGATTCCGCTGCTTCGATATTACCGGGTATATCCGGTTTCCGGTGTCGAGGGGATCGATGTGCCGGATTCTGGTGCCGAGGCTATCACGCCGATTGGTGCTGCTGAGGAGATCGTCCGGAACATGCCGAATCTGCCGGTGATCCGCTTCGATGGGAACAAGGCGAGTTACTCGCCGTCCCGTGACGAGGTGACGATGCCGGCCATGCAGAGCTTCGTCAGCAGCGAGGAGTTCTACGGCACCATGTTCCACGAGTTGGCGCACAGTACCGGCCATCTATCGCGCTTGCAGCGAGAGGGCGTGACAAGAAACTGGGGATTCGGCTCGCACGAATATTCGGAGGAAGAGCTGGTCGCCGAGATGGCATCCTCGTTCCTCTGCGGAATGGCAGGCATCGGCCAGCAGACGCTGGAGAGTTCGGCGGCCTATCTTGCCGGATGGCTCGAGATACTGAAAGCCGATCCGAAGTATATCGTCCACGCAGGCTCGAAAGCGCAGAGGGCGGCCGATTACATTATCGGCCACCACAACGAAGACCCCGGTTGATCCGGGGCTCTTCTTCCCCTCTCCCCCGCTTTACTAAATATCACAGATAGAACTAACACGGCAGATTGTTGCATTTCGAACAATCTGCCATTACAACATAACAACATGTTATCATGTTTACATGCTGACAATCACACACTCCTTCAATACATCTATACAACAACATACCTGTCAAAGAGTTATTCTCCCTGATCCGGAGGTTTCACTTCTGCATCTGTCTTGGATTCTAATCCCATAGTATATTTCTCCCCTCTGCCCAACCAGCCCAGAACTTCTGTCATAACGGACTCCCCCGCTGCTGATTCATAATGCCAGACTGACCGGATTACCGGCCCAATCCAGCACTCTGAAGAACGTTGGCATTGCGCTGTCATGTTTCATGCCAGAAGATTGGCAATAAACCCGCCAGCGCAATGCCTTTGGACTCATTCTATCGTGCTTACATGTTGTTTTGTTTACACTATTACATTTCATCACTCACACATGAAAAGAGGGGAGTCCTGATCTTCCTGCCTCCGAGGAGACTGACGCCCTCGACCGGTTCCGCTCCCTTCTGGATCTGTCATGGGTTTTGCTGAAACGCCAAGCAAAACACCATGCCAAATGCCATTCATGCCGCTGCACCAGTCCAAGGCTTGAGGTATTTCGAGAAGCCTGGTTCTGGAGAACATAGTGCTCGACTGACCGGATTACCGGCCCAATCCAGCACACTGAAGATCGTTGGCATTGCGCTGTCATGTTTCATGCCAGAAGATTGGCAATAAACCCGCCAGCGCAATGCCTTGGAACACGAACAGTCATCCCCGCTTATGCGGACAGGGGAATGTTCTCATCCCCGGATGGGGACGGCATAAGATAGGCCAGTTTGCCTGTTTTGCTCAAGGGCCGTTCGCTTCCGCTCTTTGTTTGTGCAGCTCTCTTATCCCCCTTGCCCAAAAAGTTTGCCTGTCCTCGGGGAAGCCTCTGTCCCCCCCGGGGAATGATTTGAAAGGCAAACTTCAGCAACTTCAATGGTACGGCTATGAAACACGCAGAGACCCTTCCGTTATTCCAGTCAGAGCAACCGCAGATTACGATCCCGCGTTATGGGATCCGATTAGTGAAGGAATCCCACATCACGTATGATAACAGGCGCATTCAGGGTGCGGCGACTGTATGCGAGCTCATGCAGGCCATCGGACTGCATGAGAAGGCCTGCGAGGAGTTCCATTCGGTGTACCTGAACACCAAGAACGAGATTATCGGGATGGAGATGATCAGCAAGGGAACCCTGAACGCTTCGCTTGTACATCCGAGAGAGGTGTTCAAAGGCGCACTGCTTGCCAATGCAAACGCCCTCATTCTGGCTCACAATCATCCGTCAGGCAATGTAGAGCCGAGTTCAGCAGATCGGCAGGTAACGGCTATTCTTGTGAAAGCCGGGAATATCCTCAACGTGAATATTCTCGATCATGTTATTGTCGGGAACAAGGAAGAATACTATAGCTTCAAGGAGCACTCCCTGATTTGATCGACCCCGCGGGGCCCGGCAGAGCCGGGCCTCTTCTGTTTTCCGTAGTTCCTGGCTATCGGGTTATTTTATAACCTAAAACACGTCAAGCATGATCGAAAATATGTTTTCATGTTAAATTGTTTATTTCTTTACAATCCATCATTTCATAATTCCCACATTACCACATAAAAACATTCATACAATCAATTATGAACAAGTGAGGTGATCCCTGAGCTTCCTGCCTCCAAGGAGACTGACGCCCTCGACCGGTTCCGCTCCCTTCTGGATCTGTCATGGGTTTTGCTGAAACGCCAGGCAAAACACCATGCCAAATGCCATTCATGCCGCTGCACCAGTCCAAGGCTTGAGGTATTTCGAGAAGCCTGGTTCTGGAGAACATAGTGCTCGACTGACCGGATTACCGGCCCAATCCAGCACACTGAAGATCGTTGGCATTGCGCTGTCATGTTTCATGCCAGAAGATTGGCAATAAACCCGCCAGCGCAATGCCTTGGGACTCATTCTATCGTGCTTACATGTTGTTTTGTTTACACTCTTACATTTCATCACTCACACATGAAAAGAGGGGAGTCCTGATCTTCCTGCCTCCGAGGAGACTGACGCCCTCGACCGGTTCCGCTCCCTTCTGGATCTGTCATGGGTTTTGCTGAAACGCCAAGCAAAACACCATGCCAAATGCCATTCATGCCGCTGCACCAGTCCAAGGCTTGAGGTATTTCGAGAAGCCTGGTTCTGGAGAACATAGTGCTCGACTGACCGGATTACCGGCCCAATCCAGCACACTGAAGATCGTTGGCATTGCGCTGTCATGTTTCATGCCAGAAGATTGGCAATAAACCCGCCAGCGCAATGCCTTGGAACACGAACAGTCATCCCCGCTTATGCGGACAGGGGAATGTTCTCATCCCCGGATGGGGACGGCATAAGATAGGCCAGTTTGCCTGTTTTGCTCAAGGGCCGTTCGCTTCCGCTCTTTGTTTGTGCAGCTCTCTTATCCCCCTTGCCCAAAAAGTTTGCCTGTCCTCGGGGAAGCCTCTGTCCCCCCGGGGAATGATTGAGTAAATTACCGTTAACCAGTCCGGTGCTTGCCGGTGAAAAACATTTGAGTCATGGAAATCTATCAGGTAGGGGAGTTGTTTCCCATCGAAATATTCTGCACCGGCAAGGAGCAGAATATCGGCATCCTTACGAACCGGTTTTTCAATGTGTTGATGTCATTGAAACATATCTCGAAAAAAGAGAAACAGTTATTTTCATCAGGCAAACTGTCTGCTTATCTGTTCGAACAAAAAGATATACCCTTTCTTGTGCTTGATTTCGGGGAAGGATTCAGTATTGACATGTCAATCGATACATCGAGGTTCGATGATGATTTTCGCAGGGAGTGGATGGCATCGGATGCAAACACAATAACATTGTTTCTTGTTGAAGCTTCGACCGGAGTGGTGATGGCCATTCGTATGATTGCGATAGGCTTTGCCGACGAGTTCCGGAATATCTGTTCGAGACATACCGGAAGAACTGATATCCAGCGGCAGGTTCAACTGATCCAGACAGCATTCACCACACGGGAGATGATGGAACATGCACGTTCATGCACACGTTTCGGCTTCTGAGCGACGAGCCCCCTTTCTGGGGGCTTCTCTTTTTCCGAACGGCAACTTCTTTTCCCACACCACATCAGACATTTTTCAAGTTGATAATAATCTGTCTCGTCACGAAACAAGAGGGAAGGGAAATGCACTTCTGGAGCACAACTGTTTTTCTACCGTAGTGTTTACATGTTATTTTTTTTACATTCCTACATTACATATTATCGTATTGAAGCATTGTATTCAATATTTTATGACTATCTTACTGCATGTATGATTGTCTGTTTTTATAATGCTCAACAGCAACAACGATTCTGATGAAAACTATCTCGGTGATATCACAAAAGGGGGGAGCAGGCAAAACGACACTTGCACTCAATCTTGCCGTTGCTGCCGAGCAGCAAGGGCATCCATGTGTCGTTGTTGATCTTGATCCGCAAGCCAGTGCCATGGACTGGTATGATGCTCGTCAACAGGAAGCTCCAGACGTGATTTCAATACATGCATCACGAATCCATGACGTCCAGAAAACAGCTATGGAGCAAGGAGCACGGCTCATGATCATCGATACAGCTCCTCATTCCGATACCGCCGCGCTGCAAGCTGCAAAAGCCTCCGACCTGCTGTTGATTCCATGCCGTCCATCAATCCTCGATGTTCGAGCAATAGCCACATCAGTTGATATTGCATCTCTTGCCAAAAAAAAAGCAGTCGCCATTCTCAATTCCGTACCTCCACGCGGCACACTTACCGACGAGGCGACTGAAGCAATAAACGGTTACGGGCTTGAAATTTTACCAGAACAGCTTGGGCAGCGTGCCGCATTTGTCCATTCTCTTACCCTTGGCCAATCTGTTCTGGAATATGAACCTGCAGGCAAAGCCGCGCAGGAAATCAGAACTATATACTCGTGGCTATGTGATAACCTTGGTATCTGACAACAACTTATTTAAAAGGAGAATTACATGAGTACAAGACCCAGGATGGCCGCCGCCCTGAACGACGCAGCGAAGAATAACCAGAAAAGCGCTGAGGCTACCGTCATATTGACGCAGTCAGAGACCAAAAAGAACACAAAAGCAACTAGAACCCCGGCCGTACGCATCGGAAAGAAGGCCGTTACCGGTTGGTTCGACAGTGATGTTGTTAAGCAGCTGAAAATGATTGGCATCGAACGAGACATGTCCATTCAGGACATGATAGGGGAGGCGCTGAATGACTTTTTTACCAAACATAGAAAAGCCCAGATCGCAAAGTAAATGCCCGTTTTTTGGCGCAAAACGCCGCACTCGAATGCACTTTTTGAGAGGATGTGTTTTTTTGACATATTTCATAACTTGCATTTTTGTCACGTTATCTCTCGTCTCATCTCGTGACAACCCGGATCCTTTGGTACGAAAACCCAGGTCAAGATTCTGTTGGAAGGACTGATACAACGATTAACATCAATCCGGTAAACAATGGCGAAAGACAAGCTTGAACGACTTTTCGCTGAAGCCGTTGCAATCGAAGCCGAATCCGCAAAAGAGGCCGGCGCTCTGAGTTACATGGCACGGTCAATGGTCATGGCCACACTGCCTCATCGAAAAGTTGAAGGCAATGAATTTGTCCGCCATAATGGTGATTTCACGCTATCGCTTCTCTCTCCGTCACATATAGGCCTTCCTTACGGCTCCATTCCTCGACTGCTTGTTGCTTGGGTCACAACGGAAACCGTAAGGACGAAAGAGAGAGAACTCATTCTTGGAGAGACTCTGAGTGAGTTCATGAGGGCGCTCGACCTTGTGCCAACAGGAGGAAGATGGGGAACCATTACCAGGTTAAAAGATCAAATGATCCGACTGTTTTCGTCTTCTGTGACCTGCAGCTATAAAGACGGCCAGAAAATGGCTATCCAGTCCGTAAAAGTCGTTGACAGAGCCGCGCTCTGGTGGGATCCCAAATCCCCAGAACAGTCGTCTCTCTGGCAGTCTTCGATTGTTCTGGGGGAAAATTTTTACAAGGAAATTATCAATAGCCCCATAGCAGTAGACATGCGGGCTCTCAAAGTGCTGAAACAATCACCCATGGCTCTCGACATCTACACCTTTTTGACCTATCGAATGAGCTACCTGAAAAAATCAACGGTTATACCCTGGGAAGCTTTACAAAGCCAGCTCGGTTCTGACTATGCAAGAACCCCTGAAGGACTCAGAAATTTCAAGAAAAAATTCATCCGACAACTGAATACGGTAAAAGTCGTCTATCCGGATGTAAATATCAACCCTAAAGATACCGGTCTGCTACTTATGCCAAGCAAGACACATATCAAGATGATAGAATAGAATAAATCACGCATAAATGGAACCGCTTGCAGGTATCAAGGAAACCACATTTATTTCTGGAATTCCTATACCGCCCCTCCGAAAATACCTGATCATGCCGGAACCACTGACCCACGCATAAACGGAACCGCTTTAGCCACCGAAAACAGCTTTTTTCTGCTCTTTCCATACCTCCAGCCCGCGGATGGATGAACTTGCTGAGCTCCAACAGGCTACGCATAAATGGAACCGCCTGCATCCCGGACACCTGCATTTTTCCCGGAATTCACGGACAGCCACTACGGAAATGGCTGTCAATAAACGGTGTGCTGCAGGTTACGCATAAACGGAACCGCTTTAGCCACCGAAAACAGCTTTTTTTGCTCTTTCCATACCTCCAGACAGGGGATACCTGAACTTGCTGAGCTCCAACAGGCTACGCATAAATGGAACCGCCTGCATCCCGGACACCTGCATTTTTCCCGGAATTCACGGACAGCCACTACGGAAATGGCTGTCAATAAACGGTGTGCTGCAGGT